>CEPZ01086141.1_pt1 | contig 92482 bp, 87 predicted proteins | sample 530461 | NCBI WGS metagenome assembly CEPZ01 (sample SAMEA2620106, study PRJEB7988) | marine metagenome | isolation source: saline water (ENVO:00002010), including
AAGTATTCCAGGAAGTTTAAATGGTGACCCAGTAGCTTTCGCTAACTTAGCATTATTCGGTGGATCAACAGGTGTACCTGGTGAATCATTACCTGTAGGTGCTGGTAGAGGTTATAACATGTGGAATGCAACTGGAGGAAACTTAATTGATCCAGCTACAAGAATGGTTAGACAAGGTGTACAACGTTTATTTACTCCAGAAAGATACGCTGACGAGGCTTTCGGAACTCCAGGTTCTAGAACTGAAGCTAACGTTCGTTTCCAAGGAGGTAACGGTACTTCTAACTACTTTGTATCTGTTGGTTATTTAGACGATGTAGGATATACAATTAACTCTGACTTTAGAAGATATACAACAAGAATTAACGTAAACTCTCAAGTAAGAGATTGGTTAAAGGTAGGAATCAACTTAGGTTATTCTTACTCTGAAAGTACAAACAACGGTCAGACCAATGGTTCGGAGAACGTGTTTGAATTTGCTGATAAAATGGCACCAATCTATCCAGTATTTGCAAGATATCCAAGTGACTATGCGGTAGCATCTTTACAAGGACAGTTAATTCCTGATCCAGTATTTGGTGGTAGCCAATACGACTTCGGTGCTCCAACTGGTGGAACTGTACCAGGTGGTAACCCAGCGTTTACTAGAGATAGACCAAATGCTAACTTATTAAACCCGATTGCAACTGCGATCTTAGACTTTAACGGAAGTGAAATTCACTCTTTGAATGGTAACTTTACTGCGAAGTTTGACATTATGGAAGGTTTAACTTATGAAACTCGTTTTGGAGGTCAGTACTCTATGCAGAAATTCATAAGCTCTAACAACCACGTATACGGTACTTCTGCAGGTTCTAACGGTAACTTAAGTATCACTGATACTGAAAGATGGTCTATGAACACGCAGCAATTATTACGTTACAACAAATCTTTCGGTGATCACAGCTTAGATGTATTAGCTGCATACGAAACAAACGAAAGAAGTTTTGCTTCTGAAAACGTTTATAAAGAAAACGTAATCCAACCAGGTGTTTTCTTCTTGAATAACTATAAAGTATTTCCATCAGAGCCAAGTGGTTCTATGAACAGATCGGGTATTGAGTCTGTTTTCGGACAAGTGAACTACAACTACAAAGGAAAATACTTCTTCTCAGGATCTTTAAGAACGGATGGTTCATCTCGTTTTGTTAACGATAAGTGGGGTACTTTCGGTTCCGTTGGTGCTTCTTGGGTAATGAGTGAAGAAGATTTCATGGCAGATACTCCATTTGACTACTTGAAGTTAAAAGCTTCTTGGGGTGTAACTGGTGACCAGGATGGTGTTTCTACAGCTTCTGGTTTCACAACCTTCAACAGATTATTCGTAGGTGGTGCATTATCATTACCAGAATCTAACGTAGGTAACCCTGACTTAACTTGGGAAACTTCAAGAATGTGGCAGGTTGGTGCTGAAATGTCAGTTGGAAAATATCTTGACGCAAACTTTGACTACTACTATAAAACAACTGATAACTTATTCTTCCCAGCAAGAAGAGGACCTTCTGTAGGTTTTGCTTCGATCTTAGTGAATGATGGTGAAGTATTAAACTCAGGTTTCGAATTTGATTTAACTGGTCACTTAATTGACACAGAAGACTTCAAATTAGACTTAAACATCAATGGTGAAATCTTAAACAACGAAATGTTGGTAATGCCAATTGATGCGAGTAGTGGAACTAACAAGGTAATTGACATCCAAGGAACTCGTGGATGGGCAGTTGGAAGATCAATCTTCGACTTCTTCATGAGAGAATGGGCTGGTGTTGACCCAACTAATGGTGCTCCATTATGGTTCCAATACTGGGATGACCAAAATAACAACGGTATGTTGGATGCTGGTGAGCCGACTTCTGCAGCTTCAGGAGCTCAGTGGTTCGTTCCAGACCCAAATAATGCCGCTAACACAAATGGATTGAATACTACTGGTACTTTATTCGAATATCGACAATTAGTACCTGGAGCAAACATCCAAAGAATGACTACCTCTACGTATGGTAGTGCAACAGAAGTATACTTAGACAAATCTTTAATTCCAGATCTAAGGGGTGCGTTTAGATTATCTGGACAAGTTGGAAACTTTGATTTCTCTACTCAGTTCTTATATAGCCTAGGTGGTTGGGCTTACGACGGACAATACGGTGAATTAATGAACGACCGTTTTGGTGCCGCTGGTAACAACTTCCACTCTGACATTTTGAACAGATGGCAACAGCCAGGAGATATCACTAACATTCCAAGATTAGGAGATGGTATCGATCAGTTAGCTGGTTCAACTTCTTCAAGATTCGTTGTAAGTACTGACTATTTAGCGTTAAACAACGCAAGAGTTGGCTATACAGTTCCAAAATCTTTCTTAGGTGAGTCTGGAATTGATGCATTAAATTTATGGGTATCAGGTGATAACTTGTTCATTGAAAGTGCTAGAAATGGTTTCTTCCCGAACATCACTGAATCTGGTAACTCTGGTAGAAGACAATACGCACCTCCAACAACTATAACATTAGGTGTAAGAGTTAAGTTTTAAATTAATTATTAATTAGATTATGAAGAAAATTTTTAGATTAAGCGCAGTACTAACACTTCTTGTTTTAGTATCTGCATGTGAGGGAGACATTTTAAACAACAGTGGTGTTGCCGGTGTAAGCCAGCCTACTACATCTCTTACGTCTGCTCAAACTGAGGCAGCTTCCCTTACCAATCCAGGAATACCTGCGGCTTTCGTAAACGGTATTTATGGACAGATGATTCAAACTGGTACTGGTGGTACTGGTGGTCACGATGACTTTGGACACAAGTCTTATCACGTATTTAGTGATATGATGTGTGGTGATATGGCTTTAAGTGTTAGTACATACGGATGGTACCGTGTATCTATCGCTGAATTAGGAGCTATGCAAGACTTTACATTTGGTGATAACCGTCAGGTGTGGAGATATTACTACAGAATTATTCGTTCTGCGAACAACGTAATTCAGAGTTTAGGTGGTAACGATTTTGAGCCTGCTTTAAGTGATAACAAAGCGTCTATGGCGCAAGCATTAACTTTAAGAGCTCATGCGTATTTCTACTTAACTCAGTTCTATCAAAGAAAGTATGTAGCTAACGAAGCTATTCTACCTTTATATACTGAGCCAATTGGTCAGAACTTACCTAAGTCTACTGCTCAAGAGGTTTATGATAGAATGATTGCAGATTTACGTTTGGCAATTAAATTATTCGGTGATGCAGCTGGATGGACAAGATCTGCTCCAAACCAAGTAAATACTTACATTAGCCACCAAATCTTAGCAATGGTATTAGGAGCTCAGGATAGAGTTGGAAATGCTACTGAGATTGCTAGCTTAACACAAGCTGTAATCAACGGGCCTTTCAGCATCTTACCAATGACCGAGTTATACAACGGATTTAACGACATCAACAGAACTGCAAATGCAAATAGCTGGATGTGGGGTATCGACATTACTGAAAACAACAACTTAGGTTTAGTTTCTTGGTGGGGTCAAGTAGACATGTTCTCTTATAGCTACGCTTGGGCTGGAGATTATAAAGCAATCGATGAGACTTTATATAACTCAATGGATGCTACTGACGCAAGAAGAGGTCAGTTCAGAAACAACCCTGCAAGTGGTAGACACTTACAGCCAGAGTTCAAGTTCTGGGCATCTAACGTAATTGGTGGTACTTCATTTACCGTTACTGCTGACTATGTTTACATGAGAGTTGAAGAAGCTTATTTATTAAATGCTGAGGCTAACGCTACTGCTGGAAACGATGCAGCAGCTAGAACTAGTTTGAAAGCTTTAGTTTCTCAAAGAGTTGCAAATCCAAACTATATCGACGCATTATCTGGTCAAGCTTTAATTGATGAGATTTATAAGCAAACTCGTTTAGAGCTTTGGGGTGAAGGAAAGTCTTTCTTTGCTTTAAAGAGATTAGGAAAAACTATGGTTAGAGGTAACAACCACTTATCTTTAGTTGGAGTTCCAGTTGCTTATGATGATGAAAGATTACAGTTTGAGATTCCACAAGATGAGATCCAAAACAATCCTTTTGTGAACGATCAAAACCAGTAATCAATAATCAACTATTAAATTAAAAAGTATGAAATCATTAAATAAAATTCTATCTCTAGTTGTAGTAGCTGCCTTAGCTTTTACAAGTTGTGCTGGTCCAGAAGCTTCTGACGGAGCTGTTGAAAATGCTGGATTCGCTTACTTATCTTTCGAGGCATCTTCTAAGTCTTACGTAGTAAACTTAGGATCTACCATAGACCAAGAGATCAAAATTTATGCTGGACAAAATGTTTCTGCAGATACCGAATTACAAGTTTCAGTGAACACAACTGTTGCAAGCTCAAGCTATTCAATTCCATCTACAGTAACAATGGCAGCTGGTACAAATGAAGCTACGTTAAACCTATCTTTTACAGAAAGCGGTTTCGACCAAGCCAACGGAGAAACTTTCGACGTGACCTTTACGGCACCAGATGGTTACTTTACAGGTGACGCAACTGTTTCTATTACTGTAAATGTATTCTGTCCTTCTGCATTAGAAGGAAGCTATACTGAAACCAACACTGGTGCTCCTGTAGTACTTACAAAAGTTGGTGGTACTGATTCTCAGTATGTAGTAAGTAGAGATAACTATTTCGGATCTGCTTACCCATTCACGATCAACGATCAGTGTAATACAGTAACTGTAATCCAAAGTACTTTCGTAGACAGCTTCGGTATTCCTTTCTCAGGTTCAGGAACAACAAATCCTGCTGCTGGTACAATCAGTATGACAATTACCTTGAACGGATACTATAGTAATAGACCATTTGATTTAGTTAAAAACTAAGCCAATTTTATAAATTTTAAAACCACTCCTTATTGGGGTGGTTTTTTTTTCTCATTATGACAACAATATTCGGAATCCATTCGGTTTTAGAGGCTCTGGAAAGTGATACCACTTTCACAAAGATTTATCTTTTAAAAGACAGTCGTAATCGGCAACTGCAAGAAATTGAGAACTTTATTCGGAAGAATAGAATTAGCTCAAGCTATGTACCTGTTGAAAAATTAGACAAACTTTCTAAATTCAACAACCATCAGGGTGTAGTAGCCCAAATTTCACCTATTGAATTAGCCAATTTAGAAGATGTCATTTCAAATGCTCTTGAAAAAGAGGAGATTCCCCTATTCTTACTATTGGATCAAATCTCTGATGTAAGAAACTTTGGAGCAATTATCCGTACCGCAGAATGTACTGGAGTCACCGCGATTGTCATTCCACAATCTGGAAGTGCACCCGTGAATGCTGAGACTATTAAAACATCTGCAGGAGCTGCATTTAAAATTCCAATTTGTAAAGTAAATCATATGAAAGATGCCTTATTCATTCTTCAATCATTTGATATCAAATCAGCAGCTGCCACCGAAAAAACGGACGATTCTATCTATGATATCGACTTCAAACAACCCATGGCTATCATTATGGGATCTGAAGGCCGTGGAATCAACCCAAGTATTCTAAAATTAGTGGATTATAAGGGCAAACTACCATTACTGGGTGATATTGGTTCGCTAAATGTATCCGTGGCTTGTGGTGTATTTCTTTATGAAGCCGTTCGACAGCGTCAATTTTCTTGAGAATCCTCGTTCATTTCTGAAACAGATTCAAGAAGATTTCCATGCTCATCAAACAATTCATCGAATTCGTTCTTTTGAAAGGTGTATTCCTCTTTAATTAGTCCTTTCTTACGATATAGATAGGCGAACACCAAACCAACCAGGAAACCTGCCAAATGGCCTTCCCATGACATCCCCTTCTTAATGGGGAGAATAAACCAAATCATGCTTCCGTATGAAAAAATGATAATCAAGGATAAGGCCACCAATCGGTAATGCTTTTTAATGATGCCACTAAAGCAAACAAAACTAAATAACAGATATACCAATCCGCTTGCCCCGATATGATACGAAGGCCGAGCAATTATCCAGGTTATCAATCCGGTTAGTAACCCTCCATAAAGCATCACTTTCCACCATACATCCTTATAAAACAATATCAGACTAGACATTAGAACCAATAACGGTATGGAATTATTGAACAAATGGTTGGTATCACTGTGGATGAAGTGAAACCCTACAATTCCTACCAAACCACTTACTTTTCTAGGATACACCCCATAAGAATTGAAATTGAAACCAAATTGTATTTCCACCCAATAAATCAACCAGATTAGAAATACAAACAGCAGCGGTGCCCTAATAATGGATAGATTTAATTTTAAATCTTCTTCGTTCATGAATTCTATTGTACAAATAGCTAACCAAAAGTAAATAAATGAATTTCTGTCAGAAAACTTTTCTATTTTTACTTAATGAGCACTCCTTTGGCAGAACGCATACGACCAAAAAGTTTCGAAGACTACATTAGTCAGCAGCATTTGGTTGGTAAAAATGGAATTCTTACCAACCTCATCAAACAAGGGATTGTACCTTCCTTAATCCTTTGGGGACCTCCAGGTATTGGTAAGACTACCCTAGCAAATATCATTGCCAAAGAATCCAATAGGCCCTTCTATACCTTAAGTGCCATTAATTCGGGCGTCAAAGAAGTACGGGAGGTTATTTCACGAGCAAAAAAAGATGGTGGACTCTTTCCAACCAAAAATCCCATCTTATTTATTGACGAAATTCATCGTTTTAGCAAATCTCAACAGGATTCGCTATTAGGAGCTGTTGAGAAAGGTTGGGTTACTTTAATTGGAGCAACGACTGAGAATCCAAGTTTTGAAGTCATCCCGGCACTGCTATCAAGATGTCAGGTATATATATTGAATGCTTTTGATAGAGAAGAATTGCAACAACTCATGGACAGAGCTCTGTCTGTTGATGAATTCTTATCGAGTAAAAAAGTAACGCTTAAAGAAACGGATGCCTTACTGCAAATTTCAGGTGGGGATGCAAGGAAGTTATTAAATACCTTAGAATTGGTTATTGGGAATGAAGATTCGTTGGAAATTACCAACGAATTGGTCTTGCAAAAGGTTCAGAAGAATACGGTTCGCTATGATAAAACAGGTGAACAACATTACGACATTGTGTCGGCCTTTATCAAATCGATTCGTGGTAGCGATCCAAATGCCGCAGTTTATTGGTTGGCCCGTATGATTGAAGGTGGTGAAGATGTGAAGTTTATTGCTAGAAGAATGCTTATTCTAGCTTCAGAAGATATTGGAAATGCCAATCCGACTGCCTTAATTCTCGCCAACAATACATTCCAAGCGGTTTCAGTAATTGGTCATCCAGAATCGAGAATTATTCTGAGTCAATGTGCCATTTATTTAGCCAATTCAACAAAAAGTAATGCATCCTATATGGCCATCAATAAGGCGCAAGAACTGGTAAGAAATACAGGTGACTTATCCGTTCCTTTGCACTTAAGAAATGCTCCTACCAAACTGATGAAAGACTTGGATTACGGGAAGCAATACGAATATGCCCACGACTTTCCTGGTAACTTTGTAGATTCTGAGTTTCTACCGGATGAAATAAGCGGCACTACTCTTTATAAACCTGGAAATAACGCTCGCGAAGCGAAGTTTAAAGAAATCATTAGGAAGCGATGGAAATCGAAATACGAAGATTAAATCTTTAGATCGTAGGTCAAGCTTATCAATTTTCCATCCTTATAAAACTCTACAATCCATTTTCCATCACGTTTGTACATCAAACCGTTATGACTGATTAAAATGTAGCTATCCGTTCTTTGAGAAGGCAACATGGTGAAGGTTTCATTTCTTTTAGAGTCATTGATCATGAATCCGTTTTTCTGGAATTTTAAAACACTAACTTCTGGTTTCTTTACTTTAGGAACTTCTACAACTTTGGGTTCAACCTTTGGTTTCTCAATTTTGATTGGTTTTTCAACGTTAACCTCCTTCTTTTCTTTCGAAACTTTCTTTTTAGAAGGATTGAAACTATATACTAGTTGATCCATAGAATTAAAAGCTCTTCTTATGGCCTCATGGTAGGACCTTTTGTAATCTTTGTCCTTACTCTTGCCCTCCTTGGAGGTATATACTTCTTTGTTTCTACAATCTCTCAGTTGAATCTTATTTCTGCTAATAAACATATTTGAATCGTCTAAAACAGAAGCGTATAAGGCCAAGCATTTGTCATCCGATAAATCCTGAGGAAATTCCTCATTATCCAATAAAACCGTAAATCCTTTCTTTTTCAATAAAAACTTCGTGAGCGAACTGGTTTGGTAGCCATCTCGTTCTTTAACAAATTCAAATTTAGACGAAACCACAATGTACTTGTAGGAAGAAAAATCAATTTCTTGAGAAAACACATTCGTCGTCAAGAAGATCGATAACAAAAGAAGCAATAAGTTTTTCATAATTAATTGAATATTAAGTTCATACCTAATTGTAAAGATACATTATTTGCTTTGGCTAAATTCCCATAGTTCAGGATGTTATCAAAGGCGGCATAAACATTAAACTTGCTTAATTGCACAGACAAACCAAATCCTAGATTGGACGCAGAAAAGTCATCAATGGTGTAGGTAGCTTTCGCATGAATCTTATCCGTCAATGATTTTTGATAAAAACCAGTAAGTGCCATCTGGGGAAATAGAGGTCTGAATATGGTGAACAATTGCGCTCCTACTGCATCGGTGTAAAACTCTTCATATCGGTTGTCATAACAAATCTTGCTTCTTCGTTCTCCAAAACTATATTTTAACGCAGCATTGAATCGCATGGGTCGCCAAGTGGTATAACTGTCTTGGTTATCAGTTGTCGGAATCTGTCGTTTAAATTCATCGGATATTTGCTCCCAGTAATTCGTTGGGTTGGTAGGATCATATTGAAAATTAACACCTTCAAACGTATAACTACCTTGAACAACATTATTTTGGGTGTTCTCTTTGTGTTTTATATATCCAAGGTCAAGAATGCTCGCCGAGAACTGCAATTGTGGAGAGATTTTATAGGCCATTCCGAGATCGATTCCCAATCCGGAATTTGGTCCAAAAAATGTATTCTTGATGTATTGAGACGCATCGTTAATAAAGGTGTCATTTTGGTAAAATCCAGAAGAATTCATAGTAAAATCTATATTATTCAAATAATGAGTATAGATATTATTAGCTCCTTCTACCGTGGTAAATGTTCCTTGATTGTTACGAGTTTGGTAATTAGCAGCAGAAGAATACATCTTTAGCCTTCCTCCTACGGACAATTTTTCATCCAATTGAACGGTAGCTCCAACATGAGCAACCCCAATCGCATCAAAGCTTACGTTTACTTGAGAAATACTAAAAACTCTATTGACATAGGCTCCATTTCCTTCGTTAATAAGGGTAATAATGTCCTTTGGATAATAGGCAATTGCATCAATTTCATGATAAAATCCAAAGCTAATATAGATGTCTTTGTTGAAACGAAATCCGGCATTTATCAACTCGATTTGAGTATTAATTGTGGCAAAATCTCGATTGGTAAGTTGATTGAACACTTGATTTACCTTATCATTAAAGGTCCTACCATCATTTGCAAAAAGATCATAGGCGGTAAATCCAGAACTTCCAAATCCCGTTGAAATGCCCGAAAGTAATGGGACACCGAAATGAAATTTATTCTCGTTGGTGAGTCCGGGGTTTAACAGGGAGGATTGTGGCAAATCAGCAAAATCATAGAGTATTTGCTTGCTCTGAGCTATGGATTGGAATACCCATATTATAAAAAGTAACGTACAAATCCTCATCATCTAAAAACGTTTTTCAATGTAAAAGACTATGGCCGATTCAAATTCGAATTCAGAGGTGTCAGAAGGATTCAATGGGGTACCTGTATCCTGAACTTCTGCGGTGATTACAATTTGAGTGGTATTGAAAACTTGTGGATTGTTCCTAAGGTCAATCACTTCTGTATGGGTGTAATTCAATTCATTGGCTGAAATAATGATGGGAATCAGCGTATAAATAGGATTGCCATTATCATCTTGAAATTCAATGGTAATAGTAAAATCACGATTGAATTGATTTCTAGCTTCCACAAGAAAATCCATCTGAATTAAGGTTTCTGCTACCGTTGGATTTTGAAAGAAATCGATTCTTCCCACATCAGAAATTGAATTTTGTTGAACGGTACCTGATGGATCAAAAAACTTAGCCGGGGTGGCTGTAAAATAGGTAAACGCACTCCTGTAAACGGGAGAAAGAACAAATCCGTTGGTCTGATCAAAATCCACATCCTTCACACAAGAGAAAAAAACTAGAAGTACAAAGGGTAGTATTTTGGAGGTATATCTCATAAACTGTTGTATTAGCCGAAAACCATATCGGATTCGATTTGCCTTTCAAATATCAATCTAAACGATAAAACACCTATAGATATTGCTTAATTTCTTCAAGTTTGTTCACCAGTATAAAATCTTCTCCTTGGGAATCGATAGCATTTTCAAAATCGCATAGAATGGCCTTCATCCCGACATTCAAAGCCCCTTGAATATCTGCTTCCAAACTATCGCCAATCATTATCGATTCTCCTCTATCAGCGTGTGATATGGCCAAGGCATGTTCAAATACTTTTGGATTTGGTTTTTTTACTCCCACTGATTCTGAAGTAATTACTTGATCAAAATAATGAAGTATTTTGGTTGATTCCATTTTTCTAGTTTGAACCTCCTGAAATCCATTGGTAATGATGTGTAATCGGTAATTCTCTTGCAAATAATTAAGAATATCGATAGAGCCATCCATCAAATGATTAAACCTTGGTAAATTTTCAATATAATCTTCGGAAAGATGATCAATTAGCGTATCGGACACTTCTCTATTCAAAGAATCAAAGGTCTCTTTTAGTCTTCTATAACGTAATTCTGGTTTGGAAACTTTTTCTTCTCGATACAATTTCCAATAATGAAAATTCAAGGGTTTATAAACGGTAAGAAAGGCATCTAAATCAATTTCTACATTATGATCTTGAAAAATTTTTTGGAAAGCGAGGGCGGAATTCGTTTCAAAATCCCATAAGGTGTGGTCCAGATCAAAAAACACATGCTTTATCTTCGTCATTTCACTTATATTTGAGGGTTACCGTACCATTCAGAAAGATGCAACTATTTTCATTCTTAAAAAAAGAGTTTGTCAAAAATGTTTTGACGCTGGTGAAGGGCTCGGTTGCAAGTCAGGTCATACTTTACCTTTCCATTTTAGTACTTACCCGTATATTCTCGACAGAATTGTTCGGTATATATATGTTGTTCTCCTCTGCCCTATTGGTATTAAAACCAATCTCCACCTTGCAATATGAAGTTTCATTGGTGCTACCTAAAAAGGATCAAGACGCGTTTCATCTTGGCGTATTTTCATTCGTAGTTCTTCTAGTTTATACACTACTTATTTTATTCGGAATTCTATTTTTGAAGGATACCCTATCGGATTTCTTTGGGCTAGATAAATTGTCCTTTTTCCTATACCTCTTACCCATTAGCGTTTTGTTTTTCGGGAGTATTTCCATCTTTGAATTCTGGAACAACCGAAAAAAGACATTTGGAAATATTTCAAACGGACTCATTTTAAAAGCGGGATCTATGAGTGCCATTCAGATTGGCTCTGGACTGAGTCCATTCAATTACCTCGGATTGATTCCCGGTCTCATTATCGGTCAATTTTTACATTTGCTTTTTCTCCTTGGTAAATCGATAAAAGAGATCAGAGAACAGCTTAAGGGATTTCGATGGAATCAGTCTTTGCAATTGGCAAAAAAATACAAAGACATTCCTTTGTTCAATACGGTGATAAGCATCACGAATTCCTTATCCAATGAACTACCTGTTATCCTAATATCCAATTATTTCGGATTAGGAGCTGCGGGAATCTACGGATTGGCAGCAAAGTTTATGAAAGCTCCGGTTGGAGCTTTTCAACAGTCAGTTTATCAGGTTTTTTACAATAGAGCTTCTAACGTTTACAACCAAGACGGAGATCTTCATTCGCTAGTATTAAAAACAACCAAAAACTTACTTATCCTTTCTATGGGATTGTTTTTGCCCTTGTTTCTAATTTCTTTTGCTTTAGAGAACCTCTTTGGAAGCAATTGGAAAGATGTAGGCCTGTATGCAAGAATTTTAATTCCGTGGTTGCTCACCGGATTTTTAAGCAACCCTATCAATTCACTCATTGTGGTTCTAAACAGGCAGAAAACAATGCTCGTGTTGGATGTGTTCTTATTGATTTCTAGATTCTTAGCCCTTTATTTCGGATACCATTATTTCAATAGTATTATTTACTCATTAGGGTTTTTCTCTGGCGTAGGGTTTGTCTTTAATGTAATTTTCTATGTTTATTTATTGAGTATCTCCAAAGTAAATTCCAAATCGTATTAGGGTGAATATTCAATTAAATCGACATAAAGGCTTTGCATGGAATGAAGAGAACAATTGCTTCATCAAAGGTTATCTGTATGATAAAAAAGGTAAGTTCCATGAAAAGAAAGCAATGTTCAGCATATTCGATACGAAAGCAGATTGGAAAGAGATTGTCGACCAGTTGCAAGAACTAAACGGAATTTACGCTTTGGTTTTTCAATTGGGTAAGTTTACCATTCTTGCCAATGATACCACCCGAGCATTCCCATTGTTTTATGCCTTTCAAAATGGCGAGTGCATCGTTTCTGACGAAGTTCAAGCTATCAAAAATGAGACAGGGTATGAGGAGTTCGATACACTATCTGACATTGAATTTTTAGCCTCCAACCATACCCACGGTAAGAAAACACTGTTAAAAAATATTTTTCAACTCAGGAGTTCAGAATTCCTGATTTTTGAGGGGGATGCTATCATCAAAAGTGGGTTTAGTTTTCAATATTCGAAATACACTTCAGATTGGTCCTCACTGAGCCGATTTAAGAAATCGATGACTTCGGTTTTTGAAAATAGTTTTGAACGACTAGCTCAATCTTTACACGAAAAAACGCCTGTACTACCCTTGAGTGGGGGTTATGATTCGCGAATCATTGCTTCGTTTTTAAAGGAACTTGGATTTGAAAACACCATCTGTTATACCTACGGTCGTTCAGATGGTTTCGAAATAGAAACTTCAAAAAAAGTTGCTGAAAAACTTGATTTTGAATGGCATTTTATTCCCTATACAAAAGAATTGATTGAAGAATCCTTGGAAGATCCAGAGTTTCATTCTTATCTCGATTTTGCTTCCAATTTCAATTCTATGCCAAATCTCCAGGAATACTATGCTGTAAAATATTTAAAGGAACATCAATTGATTCCCGATAATTCTGTGTTCATTCCAGGTTATGCCGGAGATATTTTATTCGGAAGTGAGTATCGCAAATACAATCCCTTGAAGGAATCGATAACAGATGCCATCATAGCATATAAATTTGACAATCATCCTTTAACGGATAACAATAAGCTAAAGCTTAAAAGAGAAATCGATATTACTCTTCAGGAATATCAGTTATCAAACAAAACCAGTGATTTTTCGGTTTTTGATGATTACAATTTCAGAGAACGCATCGCGAAATACATTTTTAATTCGAGCCATTTTTACTCCTTTTTTGGGTTCGAATTCCGTTTTCCTTTTTGGGATTTAGAAATTCTCCAATTCTTCAGTTTGGTTCCAGAAAACTGGAAGCAGGGATATGATATATACAACAAGGTCATTTTTCCAGAGTTCTTCGAAAAGTTTGACATTGCCTTTGAAAACCAGCACCCTTCTCATTCAAAAAGACCGAAATTTCGAAAAACAAAATCCTTCCTAAGACCTATTGTTCCGAAATCAATCAAAGAGAAAAAGCTGAAAGAAAGAGACTGGAACAACTACGAATTGGTAACCGAAGGAATGCTACATCAAATGCAAGAAAAGAACCTTGAAATAAAGAGATTGTACAAAGATTACAATGAAATCATTACACAATGGTATCTTTATAAACTCAAAGGGAAACTATAACATGTTTGAACGACTTGATTTCTTACTTTTTGGTTGGATCATAAATTGGGCGTATCCTCAATATTATCGGCCTAAATATGGATACCAACGGTATTACATTTTGTTTTTTCATTACCTCATCCCACAAAAGTTTTTTCGCCTAAATCCGAAGGTTTCTTGGCCGGTTCATTTTACTTCCAAAGTCATTTCACCTGAAAATATTGAAAAAGGTATTCTTTGTGATCCTGGAGATGGCATCAACAATTATGTTCAGGCCAATAACGGAATCATTTTCGGCAATAATGTTGAACTAGGTCCCAACGTTTCCATTATTTCTTCAAATCACGATCCTAAGAACTTAAGGAAACACGTTAGCGATAAACCAATTGTTATTGGTAATAATGTTTGGATAGGCGCTAATTCTACCATTCTTCCGGGAGTCACCATCGGTGACAACGTTGTCGTTGGTGCAAACTCTGTGGTAACAAAAGACCTCCCTTCGAACTGCATTTCAGGTGGAAATCCTTGCAAAGTTATTCGAGAAAAGGACGCTTATGATGAGGATTTTTCGAAAATAAAATTCAACAAAAAAGTGCCGAAAAAGTTCACTGAATTCTTGACTTCTAATTCTTAAACAACTTAAGTAGTCTTGGCAGATTATTATAGTGAATTTCATTATAATAATGATCAACACCTCCCATGCTTTTATAATAACGAGCAATTCCTTCTTTTGAAGACCCTCCAAAATTAAACACTGTGTATTCTGTGTGAAATTTGTGAATGGCTCTGTCGTTCATATAGGTATTAGCTCCGTTATCACGATTGTCAAAATCCGAGGAACATACAACCTCAGTTACCTTGTTGCCTTGGGTCACAAAAAATGCAGCAGAGATCATTTGATTTTCTTCATTGGTAATCTCAAGAAGGTGTCCTTTACCTCTTCTTTTACATTCTTGAATCAAGGTTACAAGATTCTCATAATCTTGATTCGATATTTTGGAGATTCGCTTGCCAACATTCTGTTTAAAAAGAGTCACTAGTGCCTCTGGTTTTGCGTTCCAGTTTTCAATTAAACCATGAGTTTTTGCCTTTACTAAATCCCTTCGTCTGTTCCGATTATAATCCTTGGAAATTGAGTCATAGTGATTCTCAAGCGCAATTAACTGCATTTTTCTTCTCACCGAATAACTCTTAGGAATCTCCAAATCATTTTTCAAATTCATTCGAATGTTGACGTATTTGTAGCTTTCAAATAAGACTTTTAGAAATTGTTCTTCCTCAGATCCGTTTTTTGAGTAAATCCCCAATTCTAAGACCCAGAGAGGTTGATAAACATATTTTATATTGAATTTCTTTCGCCAAGGAATGGGCATAACTGCTTCAAAATCGTTTAAAACGAGAACCTCCCAATTGTCACAGGTGATATCCAGGTACCAAGAAAGCGCATAAATAGTAGACTGAATCGATTTCTCTATACAGCTATCATACTTTTCAACGTCTAAATCATTCCGATTAATAATACGAATCATACTTTGAGGTAGCGATTTTAACCATTGATTCATAAAGTCTTTTCCAGCCTTTCCAGCGCAAATAATCACTTAAGCTCTCATTATGGAATAGAGTAATAAAAGTTCCGTTTACAGCTCTTACTTCGTTTCGTAAATCACGTATTTTCCCAAGTGATTGTTTTGGAGTGAGTTTCATATAGTCATTCAAGGTGGTATCCATCAAAGCGAAAGGATACACTTTCAACGGAGTTTGAATCTCAAAATACAAGTCGTAAAAGTAGAAAGGTGTGCAAGTACTGGCACGAAAACCCGTATGGTTGGCATATCCCATGGAAAAATCTTCAAGTATCTCTAAATCAATTAATTGCTGATATGTTTTCGGCAATTCAACCCGAAGATAATGCTGTCTCGATTTCGAGACGGGCATGTTCGTAATGCCTTCCATTCGCATTTTTTCTTTTTTCAACATGGCCTGATTCTGCATGGTAAAGTAGGATGGATGCAATCCAACTTCTGCATAATCGACCATTTCTTTGATAAGCAATCTATATTTGGATTTCGAAGCGGAAACATTGGTATCATAAGTAGTATAATTTCCTATCAGAAAGAAAAAAATAGTACGAATCTCATATTCTTTATGAAAAGCTAAAATCTTTTGAAAGGTATCAAATGGATCTTTTCGCAAATTGACGAGTACCATAAAACGGTTCCAAAAATCTAGAATTTTCAATCGAAAGAAATCGTTGATAAATCCGCCTGCCGTCCGCACCAAGCTCTTGTGTTTGTAGGCAAATACATTATCTACATCAACTGTAGAAATAAATTGGTAGGACCTGGTTTTGTATTCGTAATTTGGAAACTTCTCTTTTAAGGCATCTAATAGTTTGAATGCCCAAATATCAACCAAGGGTTTTTCTAAAAACTTATGCTTGTAAGCCAAACTCTCTTGCGCGGTAAATCGACCGTGTTGATCCTTTACGTGTGGCAGGTATTCTTCATATCTTGAGATGAGATAAAAACTTGCTGCAAAAATATCGAAGGGTATGGCCGATTTTAAGTTGGTCGCAAAAAAGCAAGGTACAGTATCCCATTTCTGAATGGTGATATCTAAATCACTTACCCCCTGTTCGTACAACAATTCATGACTTTTGATAAAGAATTCAGCACCTAATACCGCCTTGGTGTAGGACAACTTAGGTCCATTATGAGCCACAAATTCTGCGACCTCTGTCGTGAATTTTACGGGAATAGAAAGGATTCTATTAAAGATATGATTGAAGATATACCTTACTCTCGGTGTGATTTTATGGGAATAAATTACAATCATAGTTGATTTTCGTCAGCAAAGCTAAAATACGTTTTTTCAGTAACTATGATGTGATCTAGCAATTTTATGTCCAGGGTTTTGCTTGCCTCATTAATTTTCTTTGTTAGCTCAATATCTGCCCTACTAGGTTGTAACTTCCCAGACGGATGGTTATGACATATAATGATGGCTACGGCCGATAGTTCTAAAGCTCTTTTGAGTAGAATTCGTGTATCCACCAAAGTTGCTGTGAGTCCGCCCTTACTCAATTGAAACTTAGAGAGTATTTTGTTCGAATTGTTCAAATAAAGCACCCAAAACTCCTCATGCAGCTTATCGGCCAAAATGGGCTGCATCACTGCAAAGGCATCCTTACTGGATCCAATAGTCATCCTATTGGCTGCATCTTGACTTTGACGTCTTTTACCCAACTCTAAAGCTGTGACAATGGAAATGGCCTTGGCCTCCCCTATTCCCTTGAATTCTAGAAGTTTTTCAATAGATAATCTGGCCAATTCACCCAGATTTCCATTGACGCTCCGCAATATTTTATGAGCCAAAGTAACGGCGCTTTCTTCGCGGGAACCAGACCCTAATAAAATCGCCAAAAGCTCTGAATCTGTTAAGCTTTCAATGCCTTTTGCTAATAATTTTTCACGGGGTCTTTCCTCATGGAGCCATGAGGTTATGGGTAACTTTTTCATTTTTTGCAATACTTTTTTCAATCCAAAATAGTTTAATTTTAGAATAATCGGTCGATAGAAAAGCAACTTTTTTATCTTTGTATATATTTTAGTTTCATTATGAAAATAATCATAGCTGGTGCAGGCGATGTAGGATTTCACCTAGCTAAACTACTTTCTTACGAATCTCAAGACACTTTTATTATTGATTTAGATGGTGATAAACTCAACTATATTAATAATCATTTGGATGTGATCACCAAGAGAGGTGATTCAACGTCCATCAGTCTTTTAAAAGAAATTGGGATTTCTTCTGCCGATTTATTAATCGCTGTTACCGATAGTCAACATACGAACATTAGTACTTGTGTGATTGGAAAATCGTTAGGAGCAAAAAAAACCATTGCACGGGTTGATAACTCTGAATTTTTGAACGATTGTGAGGTTGACTTTAAGAATTTAGGGGTAGATTTTATGATCTCTCCGCAGGAATTAGCCGCTGATGAAATCAAATTGTTTTTAGATCAATCTTCATTTAATGAAACCTTTGCCTTTGAAAACGGAATCTTTAATGTTGTTGGTGTTTCTTTGACTTACCAATCTCCTTTGTTGGATTTGACTGTAAAGGAAGCCAAGGAGTTGTACGCTGATGTGGACTTTATTACCATCGCGATCAAGCGAGAGGGGACCTATCAAACCATCATTCCAAGAGGTGATACGCGATATCAATTGAACGATCAAGTATATTTTTCGGTTCCTAGCTCTAGTTTGGAAAAGATTTATCCGATTATTGGCAAAAAGCACATCCATCTTAAAAATGTGATGATTTTAGGAGGCGGAAGTATCGGATTGAAAACAGCTCGAAACCTTTGTAATAGCAAATTCAATGTAAAACTGATTGAAAAGGATCGAGATAAGGCAGAATACCTAGCAGATGTTCTTAACAATGCACTAATCATAAATGGTGATGGTAGGGATTTGGAATTATTAGAAGAAGAACACATTCGTGAAACCGATGCCTTTGTTGCAGTCACTGACAACTCCGAAACCAATATCATGTCTTGCTTGGTTGCCAAATCCAAAGGAGTGAAAAAAGCCATTGCGTTGGTGGAGAACATGGACTACATTGATATTTCCAAAACCATTGGGATTGAGACCTTGATCAATAAAAAATTGATTGCCGCCAGTACAATTTTCACCCATATTCGAAAAGGTGAAATTCTTGCCCTAGCCAACTTACATAATATTGACGCTGAAGTGTTTGAATTTGAAGTGAAAGAAGGCGCCAAGGTAACCCAGAAACCTATTAAAGATTTGCGATTCCCACGAGAAGCAGTTTTTGGTGGAATCATTCGTGACGGAGAACCAATTATGTCTTTCGGAGATGTTCAAATTCAGAATAAAGACAAGGTCATTGTTTTCTGTTTGCCAGAGGCAATCCATACCCTAGAAAGTTTTTTCAATTAAAATGGCAAAGCTCAACTTAAAGATTATCTATCGTTTTTTAGGCATCATTGCCATTTTAAACGGAATCTTTATGTTCATTGCCTTTCCGTTCAGTGTATACCACAATGAACCTGAAAAAGCCGGAATTATCAATGCCGGAATTATCACTGTTTTTATTGGATTGTTGCTCTATTTCTTCAACAAGCCAGACAGTACAAATATTCAGAAAAAAGAAGGGTTCTTAATCGTAACCCTTGGTTGGTTGACGCTATCTTTTACGGGAATGTTGCCTTATTTATTATCGGGAGCCATACCCAACTTCGTCGATGCCTTGTTCGAAACGGTATCGGGATATTCTACTACCGGTTCTTCCATCCTCACCGATATTGAGTCGATGCCAAAAGGAATCCTTTTTTGGCGAAGTGCGACGCATTGGATTGGCGGAATGGGAATTATTGTACTTACCATCGCTATTCTTCCACTACTTGGAATTGGTGGGATGCAGCTTTTTAAGGCGGAAGCTCCCGGACCTTCTGCAGATAAATTACACCCTCGAATCACAGATACAGCCAAGCGCTTGTACCTGATTTATGTTGTATTGACCTTTGCAGAGTTTTTACTTTTAAAGATCGCAGGAATGGGATGGTTTGATGCCATCAATCATGCCATGGCTACGGTAAGTACGGGTGGATTTTCGACCAAAAATGCGAGTTTAGCGTATTACAACCACTTGCCTTTTGTCCAATACATTGTCATCATTTTTATGTTGGTTGCCGGAACCAACTTCATTCTTACCTATTTTGCTTTGAAAGGAAAGTTCAAAAAGGTTTTTGAAAGTGAAGAGTTTCGATACTATCTTTTTGGAATTTTGGGCGTTACTGCGCTTATTGCATCACTTATTTTTTTCTTTCAAGATCCTAATCTTGAGACTTCCATCGGACATCCAAAAGTATTTGGTGAAGCCGAATATGCCATAAGGCATGCCTTTTTTCAAGTTACTTCTGTGGTGACCACCACCGGTTTTGTTACGGCGGATTTTACCATGTGGAGTTTCTTTGCCACAGGTATCTTTTTTGCATTATTTTTTACGGGTGGATCTGCAGGATCTACGAGTGGTGGTGTGAAGGTTGTGAGACATATTGTTATGTTGAAGAATAGCTTTTTGGAGTTTAAAAAAGCCTTGCATCCCAACGCCATTATTCCGGTTCGATTTGATGGCAAGTCAGTACATCAAAACATTGTATTTAATGTGATTTCCTTCTTCATTATTTACATGCTGATATTTGTAGTTTCCTCCGTTATCCTAACCTTTTTTGATCTGGATTTTGTGTCGGCACTGGGAGCATCGGCTTCCTCTTTAGGAAATATCGGACCCGCCATTGGCTCCGTAAGTCCTGTTGATAATTTTGCCCATTTATCAAACTCGGCAAAAATATTTTGCGCCTTCTTGATGCTTATTGGTAGATTGGAATTATTCACGGTATTAATTCTATTTACGCCCTTCTTCTGGCGTAAAAATTAATCGATTCGGATTTCCTTCCTTTACATTTCAGATTTCCACATAATCGCATAGTTGTCTTTTTATAGTTTCGGAAAAAATTGAACTATGAAAAAACAATATCTATTTACAATAGTATGTTTTCTGACATTGCTATTCCATACACCCTATAGTCTTAGTCAATCAGCAGGCGATTTGGCTTTTGTGGGATTCAACACCGACGGTGACAGGGATTTTGCTTTGGTTGTCTTAAAGGCATTACCTGCAAATTCTACCATCTACATTACTGATGATGAAACAAATGGGGTTGGAACTCCTAGTGCACTCGTAGGAAGTGAAGGAACCCTCACCTGGAATACAGGAGGCAGTAGCATAGCACCTGGTACCGTAGTCATCTTTACAGATACTGACAATAGTAGTAATCCTAATTTTGGAGCAAGCATAGGGACGCTTTCACGCAGTGGGGCATTCACCATCTCGGGCTCTAAAGACGGATTAATTGCCTTTGTTGGGTCCGATGAAAATACACCGACTACTTTTATCGCAGCCTTGCAAATAGGCAATGATAGTTCGGTACTCGGTCCCTTTGATGGAAACGGAACAACCTTAAGCAATACGGGACTCGACACACAATCGACCATTGTTGTGATTGATACTGCGGCATCTCCAGATGGCGGAATATATTCTGGATCGCGAACAAGTGAAAGTTCATTCTCAGACTATCGAAGTCTCATCTCCGATGATTCCAATTGGACGACCGTCGGTTCCAGCGGAGACGGTGAAAGTCTTTTGCCCTTCTCTAGCAACTCTTTCACCTCTATTTCAACTACTTGGTTGGGCGGCACCAATACTTCTTGGAGTGAGACTACCAACTGGAGTGATGGAGTGCCTCACAACACCTCGAATGTAACGATTTCAGATACAAACAATGCGCCAATCCTTGAGTCGTCTCTAGCGATCCGACTGAACAATTTGATCATAAATGAGCCGGATGGTTTGAACATTGAAAATGGGGCAATTCTAATCGTTGACGGAACCAGTTCTGGGAAAATGAATTACAATCACACATTGTCAACAGATTCATGGTATTTGATGAGTTCACCCGTAAACGGAGTCTCCTTTAACGACAACTTCGTAAGCGTAAATGATATCGCTTCCGGTCAACAAGACAATCGAGGAATCGGTATATACAATAGCGCAAACAATAGCTGGGACTACCTTCAGGCAGGAGGAAATGTATCGCTAAATGACGGAGTCGGGTTTTCTGTTAAAAGAAATACAGCTGGAAACCTTTCCCTTTCGGGTACAATTCATCATGATAATGATGGGGTGAATGTTACTCTTTCTAATGAAGGAAGTCGATTTAATCTTTTAGGAAACCCCTATACGTCCTATATAAATAGTGTTACATTTCTTCAAAATGAAATTGCCATTTCTGAAACAAAAACCTTGTGGGTTTGGAACCCTGCTCTTGGTTTGAATGGTTCTTATGAAGTAAAGGGAGTTGAAGACAATCTGTATTTGGATCCAGGACAGGGATTCTTTGTAAAAGCCAATAGTGCTGGAGGTACCTTCAATTTTTCAAAATCCAACCAAAATCTTACTAAGGCTGCCTCAAAGACAAGTAAACAACAAACTGAAATCAAACTATGGATCGAACAAGGAGATATAAAAAACTACTGTCTAATTAGACTTCATGAAAGCGGAACCCAAGGATTTGATATCGGTCGAGATGGTGAACTGTTTTCGTCTTCCAACGCTGGTTTGAACATTTTTTCAAAACTACCCATCAATGATGTTGGAAAACCCTATCAATTGCAGAGTCTACCGAGAAGAATTGAAGATGAGCTAGTAATCCCCCTTGGAATTAATGCGGACCCAAATAAAGAATTAAGAATCAAAATTGAAAGTAGAAACCTATCCAAAGACTTGAAATTATATGTCGAAGATCGCCTTAAAAATCGAATTGTTGCAATCACTGAAAACAATAGAGAATTGAAGATCCTTGACGAGAATAAAACTATTTCAAACCGTATTTATCTGCATATCAGACCTAAGGCGTTGCATATTGAAACAAATCCCTTACAAGATCTTGTGGTTTATCAAAAGAACCCTGGAGAACTTTATATAAAAGGTATTACAAATGAAAAAGTCTCAATCAAACTCTACAACGCAATTGGTCAACTGGTTTTCAAGAATAGCCTCTTTTCCAAAGGAAATTCTCCTATCAATATTCCCAAACTACCGATTGGCATCTATATCATAAATCTTCAAACCAATCGAGGAAATCTTAGTAAAAAAATCATACTGAAATAAAAAATGTAGAACCCAAAATAATATGAAAAACCAAAATCACCCCCACCAAAATATTACACGACAAGAAGCTCTAAAGAGAATTGGAGATTATGGCAAATACGCAGCACTAACAGCTCTAGGGACTTACATGATATTAAATCCTAAAAAAGCCCAAGCTCAAAGTCCGAGTGATCCTGGAAGTGCATTTTGAAATTCATAAGTTATTAGTTGAAGCCATGGAAATCATATTTCTTTTGCAGTTTGTTCAAGTAAGTTTAGTATTTTAGGTACATGAATAACAGGGATATTATAATCCAACCCATTGAGGACAAATCAATTGTTTGGTTTGAAATTAATAATGAGTATTCTGTTCTTGAACATAGAGCAGGAAAAATTATTGATGCTATTCATCGCAAAAAATCAGATACCGAAATTGCTGAAAATCTAGCTCTAGAACTTGATGTACCTTATGAAAAAGCCATCGATTTTGTGATTGAATTAAAAGAGGAACTTTACCTTCCCAAATTCGAAAATGTACTCGGATTAGAAGAAGATTATAAAGATGTTCGCAAGCCTTCAAATTGGGAATTTATAAAATGTTACAAGATCGGTGATAAATGTTTTGAAGTTCGCTTTGAAAACGAGGAATTATTATCTCTTATTCACCCAAAGTTTGCCCATTTAGAAGTGGAAATCGCAGAAACATCAAATGGTCTTTTCGAAGTTTTTAATTCACACAGTTATATATTTCTGTTTGTGGACGGTCAATTTATTGGTGATTGGAGTACAAAGGATAGACACTTTTTTCAGGGAAAGTTTTCAATGCAACTAATTCAAATGATTCACGAAAAAAAGGAGGACGAATGGACCGGAGTCTTTCATGCTTCTGCGGTAGCTAAAAACGATAAGTGTGTTCTTTTTATGGGAGACTCTGGGGATGGCAAAAGCACCTCTTTGGCTCTTTTGCAAACTCAAGGTTTTGAATGTATTGCTGATGATTTTGTTCCATTCTCGAGTGAAGATTTGAAGGTGTATCCTTTCCCCTCGGCCATTTCAATCAAAAAGAATAGCTTACCAACATTGTTGCCTTTTTATCCGAGTTTGGAAAGCGCAGCAGAATTTCGTTTTGATAGCTTGAATAAAATAGTTCGTTACCTACCTCCCCTAAATATTGACAATTCAAAACCTATGCCTTGCAAAGAATTGATTTTTATCAAATACCAAGAAGGTAGTGGAACGGTATTCCAGAAAATAGCCAAAATTGACGCCTTCCAACGATTGATTCCAGATTCTTGGCTATCGCCACTAAAAGAAAATGCGGAAAACTTCCTCAGTTGGTATGACTCCGTTGAGTGCTATCAATTGGAATATTCAAAGAATGATGAAATGATTGAAATTGTAAATCAGATTTTTGGTAATGAATTATAAAGAAACACTCTTCTTCATTGGAAAATGCCTTACCATCAATCACGAGGCGCATAACAAATCCATCATCGAACAAAAACTAAAAGTAGGCGACGTAGATTGGGAAAATGTGGTAAAAGTAAGCACCGCTCATTACGTATTCCCTGCCTTATATGTGAATCTAAAAAGAGCTAATTTCTTATCCTATTTACCTGAAGAATTAGTGAATTACATGGATCACATTACTCAATTGAATCGTGAAAGAAACCAACAGATTATCAAGCAAGCCAAGGAAATTAATGTGTTACTGCGCTCAAATGGAATTACTCCAATCTTTTTGAAAGGGAGTGGTAACCTATTAGAAGGACTTTATGAAGATAGTGCAGAACGCATGGTGGGAGATATTGATTTTATAGTGAAACCCAAGAACTATGAGCAATCTGTGGAATTACTATTTAAAAATGGATATGAAAAAGTTCACGACACAAAATATGACTTCCCGCAATTCAAACATTTCCCAAGATTAAAGAATCCTAATGAAACTGCCGCTGTTGAAGTTCATAAAGAACTTTTACTTGAGGAATATGCCTCGGAATTTCATTATAACTTTGCGAAGGATAAAATCCAAAGAATTGGGAACATCAATGTCATAGGGTTCGAAGATCAATTCTGTCTTTCAATTATTGCCAAACAAATCAACGATAAAGGCCAGTATTATAATGATATTGCTTTAAGAAATGCCTATGACGTTTTTCTACTTTCAAAAGAAGTAAATACAAACAAAGCGCTATCGAGATTTGAAAAACTATTCCACCCTTTGAATATTTTTGTCTGCATTTCTAATGAGGTGTTTAACGACATACAATCACTTGAATTTTATAGGACAAAGAAATCTGAGGAGTATTTAAAAAAATTCATGACCCATATAAGCGATGATCGTTTACGGCGAAAACATCATCAGAAAACAAAAAAGAAAATGATTCGAAAAACCAGATTGAATGTTCTAAAAAAAGCATTGGTGTCAAAACCACATCGAACTTGGTTTTTTAAAAGAATCGCAGATGAAGAATGGCAAGAGGCTCGGATGATTGAATTTGGCCTAAAAAAACCTAAACCAAACACTTAACCTCATCGAAATCCAATCCTCCATAGTTACCAGAACTCATTAATAACAAAGCCGAATTATCAAAATTTTGGGAAAATAGGAAATCTTTGAACTCTTCTGGATTTGTATAAATGATTAAATCCTTTCGCTCAAAGGCATCTTCAATTTGACTCTTCGAAACCGCATCAAGCTTTTTAATTTTAACTGCATGGGGTGAATAAAAAACAACGGCCTTATCCGCATACTTTAGTGCCCCTTTGTATTCTTTCAAAAAATCAGCATTCAAACTAGAATAGGTATGTAACTCAAGACAAGCCATGACCGTCCTTTCGGAATATTGATCCTTGACCGCCTTTGTAGTGGCCATCACCTTACTCGGACTATGAGCAAAATCCTTAAAAACCACAGTAGATGGAGATTCAGCAATCTTTTCCAATCGTTTGTCGGCACCCTTAAACGTAGTTATCGCTTCGTAAAAATCTTCCTCGTCGATCCCCATATGTTGACAGATCCATTTGGCACCTGCTAAATTTTGCAAATTATGCTCACCGAATATCTCTAAGGGTAAATCCCCTTCAGGAGTATCTAGGTAAGTAGTTCCATTTTCAATAAAATGTTCGGGAATGGAATAGGGATACTTCTTTATCGAACTGGTAGCTTTTCCGACTACTTCATTTACTGCTTCATCATCCTCATTAAATACCAAAATCCCACCATTGACCAAGGAGTTGGTGAAAATCTGAAATTGCTCCACGTAATTGTCATACGTAGGAAAAACATTAATGTGATCCCAAGCAATTCCACTAATCAATGCAATATTAGGTTCGTATAAATGAAATTTTGGTCTCCTGTCAATAGGTGAACTCAAATACTCATCACCCTCTAAAACAATAAACTCATTTACTTCAGTGAGATGAACCATGGTTTCAAAGCCGGTTAACTGTGCTCCTACCATGTAATCCACTTCACGGTCATGATAATTAAGAACGTGCAATATCATTGAGGTAATGGTAGTTTTACCATGAGAACCACCAATAACTACCCTTGTTTTATCTTTGGATTGTTCATAAAGAAATTCAGGATAAGAATAAATTTTCAATCCCAATTCTTGGGCCCTCAGCAATTCAGGATTGTCCAGCTTGGCATGCATCCCAAGAATGATGATATCAACCGCTTCATTTATTTTTTCAGGAAACCATCCGAATTCCTGGGGTAACAAACCATATTTTTCCAACCTACTTTTCGAAGGATCGTGAATTGTATCATCACTTCCTGTAACCTGATATCCTTTTTTGTATAAGGCTATGGCCAAATTGTGCATTGCACTTCCTCCGATGGCAATAAAATGTATTCTCATAAACTGGTATTCAACTCAAAAATAACCGCAATTTTAGGTTTTAACAACCTACATTCGAAAAAGTTTGTAACAATATTGATTTAAACTTGTCGTTAGATTAGCTTTGATTATTAAACATTACATTATGACAAAATTTAAATTACTTATTGTGGCCCTATTCGTTTCTGGATTCGCATTCGGACAAGAAATTTCAGACAATACCATTGGTCTCCGGTTTGGAGGAGGAAATGGAGTTGGTGGTGAAATCTCCTACCAAATGAAACTCAGTGAATCAAACCGATTAGAAGTAGACCTAGGATTGGCCAACGAGTTTACCAATTTCAAGGCAACTGCGACTTACCAGTGGGTTTGGGTACTCGAAAATCGATTTAATTGGTATGCCGGATTTGGAGGTGGATTGGTTTCGGCCAATGGAACTGGGATTTATGCTGCCGGTGTTGTGGGAATTGAATACAACTTCGAAGAAGCGCCCGTTCAAATATCTCTCGATTATAGACCAGAAGTAGGAGTCGCTGGTGGTCTTAGTGGAGTAGAATCCAACATCGCACTTGCCGTACGTTATAGATTCTAAGATTTTTTCTTGCTTGATTTGGCCAATGGATTAAAATCCAAAGCCAATTGCAACCAGTATTCTAGGTCAGCATCCAAATCAATAGCATCTTGACTTAAAAAAACATAACCTTTCATAGGTCTTCCTGTGAAATTCATTTCAGAACAGCCCTCTTTTTGGAGGGCTTTTTCATATTCATCGGGATGAATTCTTGCCATTAATTCGTCCTTGACGACTCCGACACACATTTTGTCGTTCACCATAAAACAGAGACCTCCAAACATCTTTTTCTCATAAAAATTCTGATTGGATTCCCCTAAGAATCGTGAAATACGATCGGCAAGATGAACATCGAAGGCCATGGTTATTCTTTCAGAACAATTCGGGAAGGCGTATCCTTTCCTTCAATAATGCTTTTAGTTCCCGTTGCTACGGCCTGAATGGTTTGAGTGATTACCGTCACATTCAAAGTTCCGAATTCATCAGAAGCCTTGTGGTAGTCTTTATCACGATCAATCGGAGTTGTTGAAAAAGTATGGGAAGGAACTCCTAGTCTAGCTAATGAAGCATTGTCAGATCTAAAAAACAAACGAAATTTCACATATGGATCTGGGAAGAGTTTGTACCCTGTACCTTCAAGGTTTTTCTGCACGATTTTTCCAAAGTCAGAACGATTGAATCCGGTTAACCATGCCGTATTCGGACCGGTATTCGGAGTTTTCCCAATCATTTCTAAATTTATACCCGCTATAAATTTACTAGCATCGATTGCTTTTCCAAAATGCCTAGAGCCAACGAGTCCCATTTCCTCAGCTGTAAAAGCAATGAATACGATGGTTCTTTCATTGATGTCCTTATTCTTAAAATACTCCGCCAAAGACAAAACACCTGTTACTCCCGAAGCATTGTCATTGGCTCCATTGTAAATACTATCTTGCTGATTTTCCCTTTTACGAATACCTAAGTGGTCGTAATGTGCAGAGATTACTACATATTCATCCTTTTTTGATTTCCCAGGTAAAATTCCGATCAGGTTACTAGCTACCAACTCCTCTCCTGTTCTTCTACTCTTAAAAGAAAAGGTTTGACGAAAAGAAGATAAGGTATCATAGGTTTGTAAACCGATTCTTTGAAACTCATTTTCAATATATTGGGCCGCCATTTCAATGCCTTTGGTACCCGTGCGTCTCCCCTTCATATCGTCCGAAGAAAGGGTAAACAAGTGTTTTCGTACCGTTGCCGAATCAATTTCCAATTTCTCCTTAGAATTGGACTGCTGAGCATGACTGATTTCGCTAGAGAAAATTGTTAAAAAAGCTAGTATTGCTGTAGATATTAATGACCTCATCTGTCTAAAATTTGATCAAAGATAGCGAATATAATTTCTTACTTTTGTCAAAATTTTTGTGATGAATCTTTCATACGTACCCAATATCAAACATGCCGAATCCGATAATTTCTTCCTTCTTGCGGGACCCTGTGCCATTGAAGGAGAAGAAATGGCAATGCGGATTGCAGAACGGGTAGTTTCTATTACCAACGAACTAAAAATCCCTTACATCTTCAAGGGTAGTTTTAAAAAAGCAAATAGAAGTAGAATTGATAGCTTCACTGGAATTGGCGATGAAAAAGCCTTGAAAATCTTAAGAAAAGTAGGCGAAACCTTCAATATCCCAACAGTCACTGACATCCATGAAGCAGAAGATGCTGAAAGAGCTGCCAGTTATGTGGATGTATTACAAATTCCAGCTTTTTTAGTACGGCAAACTGACTTGGTCGTAGCAGCGGCAAAGACGGATAAGGTTGTCAACTTGAAAAAAGGACAATTTATGAGTCCGGGTGCGATGAAACATGCTGTTCAAAAAGTTAAAGACTCTGGAAATGACAAAGCTTGGGTAACCGATAGAGGTACCATGTTCGGTTATCAAGATATGGTTGTAGATTTCAGGGGAATCCCAGAAATGAAAGCCTTCGCTCCTACTATTTTGGATGTCACTCATTCTTTACAACAGCCCAATCAAAGTGTTGGAGTGACTGGCGGAAGACCAGAAATGATTGAGACGATTGCAAGAGCCGGAGTGGTAAACAATGTAGATGGATTGTTTATCGAAACTCATTTTGATCCCGCAACTGCAAATAGTGATGGCGCCAACATGCTGCATCTAGACAATCTTGAACAATTACTCACCAACCTGGTTGCAATTCGAAAGGTAATTAATGGATTCAAAAAATAATACGGAACAATTTTTGTCATGATTCATAGTTTATTGTTGATATGAGTCGCTTTCTATTATTCCTCATCCTTTTTTCATTAAACCTTCAAGCTCAAAAGTTTGAAAAGGTCTCAGCAATTGTCAATAACTATCCTGGATATGCTGACGTTGAACAACTGGCCAAACGGATTTCTGTTGATTTCGATTCGGATACCGATAAGGCCAAAGCTGCCTTTTATTGGCTTTCAAAAAACATTCGTTACAACTTGCGGGAATTGTACAATCCAAGACGAAGAAGTGTAAGCTTCCGTTATTCCTCTGAAGCAGAGCGTCAACAAAAACTGCAACAAATAAGAGATCAACTCATCAACAAGGCCTTTAAAACCAAACTTGGCGTTTGCGAAGAATATGCCCAGTCTTTTAAGAAGATTTGTGACCTAATGGACTTGGAAGCCTATGTCATTAAAGGGTATGTTCGGATCAATACCAATGAAATAGGCAAGATTCCGGGTAGAACCAATCATGCATGGAACGTCATCAAACTCAATAATCGATTCATAATTCTGGATGCCACCTGGGCGGCCGGATATGAATTTCAAAACAGATGGGTTCGAGATTTTAATCCCTATTATTGGGACATTCCCTATCAAAATATTTTTAAAACTCATTTTCCAAAAGAACGTATTTGGACCCTTCGATTTGGTCGAATGGGAATCGACGAGTTCTTTAATCAGCCACTTTTTAGCAATTCCTTTTTTAAAACGAATGCGGAATTAGTAAGTCCGACTACTGGAATATTATCGTCATCGGACGACACCTTTACCATCCGACTAAAAAACCTTCCTCAAGGCGTTGAAATAGCTTACGGAATTCAAGGCATGCGTTTCGCTCAAAAACCCATAATTACTAGAAAAAGTAATATTACCACCCTGGAAGTAAAGAATCCGAAGCGCCAATCAGAATTAATTCTCTATTTCAATCAACGCGATGCGCTGTCTTTCCGAATTGAATAGTCAACTGCGTTTGTAAAATCCTTTTTCTTTTTTTGAAAACGCTTCTTGCAAAATAGTAATCAAGATTTCGGCATCTACCTCATCGATCGAATAATAACGGAGCGACTTAATGACTTTCCTACCTTCAGAAATTAAGTATTCATTGTGTTTTTCCAACTGAGCAGAGAGCCAAAACCCAACATCAACAAAACCTTTTTTCTTAGAAGGATTTAGGTAACAAAAAGGCTTTCCGTCGAGATAATAAAAGGGAATCTTCCACTTGTATTCCAACTGAACTTCTGGAAAGGAAGATTCAATAAGAATCTGCAAATGCAGCAAGATCGATTTAAAAGGTTCTGGTTGATTTAATATGTATTGTTCGGCAGGTTTCATTTTGTATCTTGCTAAAGATATCGATTTTATGGAAGAAAAAAATACGCTAACATACAACTTTGGGGTATCAGGATTTACCTCTATTCAAATCGGAATATACTTTCTATTGGCCGCATATTTGATCAAAAGTAGTTTGGATGGATATCTTTTGGAAAGCTATTCAGCAAATCCATTATCACAAGAACAAATAGTGCTCTACATTCAGGTTTTGATTGCATCCACCTTTGTGTTTTCCGCATTGACCCTTTATGTAAAAGGCGTATCAAGTGCTCGTAAGAACCGTACCAAGTTGTGGAATGAAAGAAACCGAAAGTCTGCCCTCTTATTTTGTCTTTTCTTTATTGGTTTATTGAGTGTTCTTTATGTGTTGCACACAAATGATTTAACGACTTATATCGCACCCACCTTTTTAATCGGATTTGCCATCCATAGTATCCTTCAGCGTCGGGTTCCAAAAGAAGTTTTGTTGATTCCTGGCCTATGCATCCTTCTAGCTTTTGTTTGCATATTAATTCCGAACTATTGGTATGCTTCTTTGTTAATCTTAGGAGTGGCTTATGTCACCAAGGGCATCAATAAAAAGTAATCACTTAATCTTGATCATCAACGTAGTCTTGAAGGAAAGAAAAACGCTCTGTTAGTTTTCCGTCTTGCGTCATTCTGGCACTTTCTAAAATTCCGTCTTTATCTTCATCAAAGAAGGCAGGAATCACCGATTTCAGAAACATCTCTCCAAATCCCTCGCTTGCATCCTTCGGTAGTTCGCACGGAAGATTATCAACCGCCATCACTACTATAGCACTATCTGATCGAAAATCTACCTCAGACTCAGTAATTGGATCGTATCCATAAATGGGATCTTCAATATTAGAAGGTCGAATGGTCGACGCCACTGGACCATCAATATCGCAAGAAATATCAGCCACATATTGAATGTTGAATTCGGCATTTTTCGCATCTTCTCGAGTGAATAAATAGGGCGAACCATCACCAAAGAAATGACCTGCAATAAAAAAGTCAGTCACCTTAGCGAATCGAAAGAAATCAGAAACATACTCCTCTGGATGATTGTAGAAGTCAAAATTATCAATCACCTGACCATCTTTGCGTTTGTTATAATCAAGGACATCAATCATGCAATAAACAGGTTCTTGAAGTTCCTCTTGAAGATAGGCTTCTACACCAACCTTACGGATTTTCATAGCATCCAACATTTCTTGGGCTCCTTTAGCCACCTTACCAACACCAGTTAATAAAATCTTCAGGTTAGGTAAATCGATTCTTTGTAAATGTTGGATCAATTGAGATTGACTTTCGAGGTGTTCTGCCTTGGGTAGTTCAAAGCTCTCTTTATGTAAGCCAATCGCTCTAAATCCGTTGTAAGCCCCAACAATTCCGGCATATCTTCCGAATCCAATCAATCGAAATCCGTTTTTTGCTACAATAACCTCGTGATCATATAACTCAATATTCTTGGATAAAACGGCTTGTAAGAGTTTACGATTGTACGGTTGTTTTTTGATGGTATGGCTAAAAAAGAAGTACTTCTTGTTCGGAATAAGGTGATCTATTGGCACCTCTTTAACACCCAATAAAACGTCACAATCTGACAAATCGTCAACCACCTGAAGTCCGTGTTTACGGTATTCTTCATCCGAGAATGTTCGGATATCAGAACTTTCCACAACCACCTCAGCTTTAGGGAATTGTTTTTGAAGTTCTACTAACTTACTTGGTGAAAAAACAACTCTTTTATCTGGTGGATTTTTTCGCTCTTTGATGATTCCGAATTTCATAGGATATGGTATAGAAATTGATATTATTGAATGTAATTGCAAAGATAAAAATAGGTTTTTATACTTTTGCCTTCCGTTCTTTGAAAAGAATTACAAAGAAACCAATTGGGGACGACTGGTTTTGACAGCAAGGTCAGTAAAATTGTAAGCATACCAAGGAGTGAAATGACTACTTGTAAAACTTATTTCAAAACTATAAACGGCGAAGATAACTACGCTTTAGCTGCATAATCTGAATCATAGTAGGATTAGCCTCGGTGCACAAGGTGCACAAGCTAAATGTCCACAAAAAGCCTTGGTTTACGGCGTTTTACTTTTGGGCATCGTAAAAGTAAACATAGAGGATCTACAGCTTCGGTAGGTTTTCGAAATTTTAGAAGCTAAGTGAAAAGTAGGTGGTTTTTGATCAGCTTTTCAACGAAAACCAAACAAAAACTAAGTATGTAGAAAGCACTTGAGCTGCTTGTTTGGACCCGAGTTCGATTCTCGGCGTCTCCACATTTAAACCCTGTCTAGAATATACTTGACAGGGTTTTATTTTTTATTTTTGTTCTGCATCAACACCCTATGGACTATTCAAAATCAACCTTTTTCTTTGACACCCAAAGCAAGGAAATTCAAGATATCATCGCAGATTACCAGTCCAATTCTTTATCCAAAAAAGAAATAACCATTGGCTTGTACAACTTTGTACGCGACCATTGGCGTTACAATCCTTTTAAAATTAGCTTTGTAAAGGAGAATTACAAAGCCAGTGAAATCGCGAAAAGAGATCAGGGAAACTGCATTGAAAAATCAATTATCCTTATCACCTGTTTACGAGCCCTGGGCATTCCAGCAAGATTGCATTTAGGCAAAGTAAAAAATCACATTGCCGTAGAGAGTTTGACCAAAAAACTTGGAACCAACGAATTGACTCCTCACGGCATGGTAAATGTTTTTCTAGACGGAAAGTGGTTGAAAATGTCACCGGCTTTTAACAAGGAACTATGTGAAAGATTCCAAGTTGAACCCTTAGAATTTGATGGAGAAAACAACTCCTTCTTACAACAATACAATAGTCACGGTGATGAATTTATGGAGTATATTGAAGATTATGGTTTTTTCGAGGATGTTCCGATCGATTTTATGATTCAAAATCTAAAGGATAATTATCCGAAAATCTTCAAGAATGATGATAAAGTGAAGGAATATGACTTTTAAACATGTAATAAAATTCCAATTTTCCGTTGTTATTTAAAAAGCAATCGAAATGAAAAAAGTATTACTCGGAATCGGATTCTTATTTGTAATCGTATTTGTTCTTATTTTTAGACCAGTACCCATCGTAGCAGAGGAAAACGCCTTAGAATCGAAAGGTGTGGTTACTGAAATTTATGGAACTGGGGGATTTGACGTTGTATTCAAATTAGACAATACCTCCCAGCGTTATTATATCAATCGCGGGCTGGAACATGGTAGATTGGATTTAAAGGATTTACAAAACAGATTGATTGGGCAAGAAGTAATCATTAAATACCCGAAGTATTGGACACCTCTCGATTGGAACAATACGGTAAGACATCTTTCAAAACTTGAATTTGGTGATGAAGTCATTTTTAACGAATTGAAATAATGAAATGGAAACCCGTTAAAATAGGTCAACTTACCCTCACTCCCAAAATGCAATTGGGACTCATTGGTGCACTTTTCATTATTGGAGTTGGGATAGGAAGCATGGTAGCTTCATCCAGCGACTCAAAATTTGGACTGTACTTTTGCATTGTTATTGCTTTTGCAATTCTACTTTTTACCTTTCGAAAGTAGTCCTACTCAAAAAATTCCTAATTTGCCGTAAAATCATTCAAAAGTAAAATTTGAAAACCGTTGTAGTTTCAGTCAGTAATGACATTACTCATGATCAGAGGGTAGCCAAAGTTTGTTCAACCCTTCATAACAATGGATTTCAGGTAAAAGTGGTTGGAAGAAAATTAAAAAATAGCAGGCCACTCAACTTTCCTTACCAAACAAAACGAATCAAACTCCTCTTCAATAAGGGATTCCTTTTCTACTTCGAATTGAACGTACGGCTATTCTTCTTCTTACTCTTCACTAAGAAAGATGTGTTGTTGGCAAATGATTTGGATACGCTGTTACCCAATCATTTGGTAAGCAAACTAACCAAAAAAAAGTTGGTCTTTGATAGTCACGAATTCTTCAGTGAAATTCCAGAACTCGTAGATCGAAATTTCACCAAACAAGTATGGCAAACTTTAGAGCGTTTATTAATTCCGAAACAAAAATTAGGCATTACTGTTTCTAACGGAATTGCCCAAGAATACCTGGAACGATTTAAGGTCTCTTTTAATGTCATTAAAAATTATCCGAAACGAAACGAAACCATAAAGAATTCAAATTCTAACCCTTTCGATGGAAATGACAAATCTATTATTCTGTATCAAGGTGCAGTGAACCTAGGTCGCGGATTGGAACTAATGATTGACACCATGCACTACTTACCTGATTGCCAATTGGTCATCATTGGTGATGGTGATCTCATGAACGAATTAAAAAATAAAGTTGAATCATCAAGTCTTTCCGATCGAATTTCATTTTTAGGAAAGAAAACTCCAGAAGATTTGCGGAAAATAACGCCCTGGGCTTCCATAGGAATCAGTCTTGAAGAAGATCTTGGTTTGAACTATCGTTATGCACTTCCGAATAAACTATTCGACTACATCCAAGCAGAAGTCCCAGTATTAGTATCCAATCTTCCCGAGATGAAACATATCGTTGAGACTCATAAGGTTGGGGAAGTTATCAATTCAAGAGAACCCGAGGCTCTTGCAGAACAAATGAAAAAAATGCTTCATAAGGATTTCTCCAAAAACCTTTCTAAGGCAAAAAAAGAATTCATTTGGGAATATCAAGAGCAAAAACTACTCGCTATCTTTCAATAGGGTCGATAAATAGGATAGTCGGTAGAAATTAAAAAAGAAGAGAGAACCATCCAGAGCCTTGCTTTTAAAAAAGGACTTCATCCTTCGAACTACACCCAATAAGCCCAACCTTTTAAACCGTTGGTAGGTTTCAAAAATACGGGTATCTATTTCGGTTAGGATGCCCTTCTTTTTCAAGACAACCATGTTTTCAAGAGCATGTTCGGTTTTACCAATAAATACCTCATTGGTGTCGATTCCCAAATGATAAACAGGGTTATCGACATGAAGGATTGAAATACCCTTGGATTTCAAATCCCTTGAAAACAACAAGTCTTCATAACCGTACTTGGTGACTTTTTCATTGAATCGAATTGCATCAAAAACTTCTTTTGATATCAATAGATTGGAGGCCAAAAAATACTTATAAGGATTGGCCTGTCTTTGAGCTGATGGCACTTGTTCATGACGAATACCATAAGCATATCGGAGAAAATTTTTCTTTGGCGAATCCGATTCATATCGGAGTCCGCCACAAACCACCGTATTTCCTTTCTGTATATAGTTCTGATAAGTTTCAATAAAGGAGGTATCCGTAGGCATCACATCATCATCAAGGAACAACAACCATGGATGCTTTGCCATGGATGCAAGTTGATTCCGAATGGCACTTCGTCCAACGTCCTGTTCGTTCTCTAAATACTGGCAATGACTAAGTTCATTTGCCTTCTGATTGGTAATGCATAAATCAGATTTCGAAGCATTGTCAATGCAGATTATTTCAAAATCAATTTTAGCTTGAGATAGCTGTCGATGTAATTCGTGAAACAATGGAAGAACATCCTGATCGTAAGAAGGAATCAGTACCGAAAGCATCAAGCTGGAATATTTTGGGCAACTTCAAATAATTTGCCACCCTCACATTTGATAGCTTTGTGTTTGTATTTGATGATTAACTGATAATCATGAGTGGCCATTAGAATTGTTTTTCCGCTTTTATGAATGTCGTTCAAAAGTTCCATGACCTCTAACGAAGTTTTAGGATCTAAGTTTCCCGTTGGTTCATCGGCCAAAATCAATTCGGGATCATTCAACAAAGCTCTTGCAATGGCAACACGCTGTTGTTCACCACCAGAAAGTTCGAAAGCCTTTTTGTAATACTTTTCTTTCATCCCTACCTTCTCAAGCACCTCATTAATTTTATCCTTGATTTCTTCCTTTTTCTTCCATCCAGTCGCCTTCAAGACGAATTCTAAATTCTGAAAAACTGTTTTCTCACTAAGGAGTTTGAAATCCTGAAAGACAATGCCAAGTCGCCTTCTTAAAAAGGGAATCTGATTATCCTTCAGTTTCTTTAAATCAAAACCAACAATTTCTCCACTGCCCATTTTCAGGCGTAAATCGCCATACAATGTTTTCATCAAACTACTTTTCCCACTTCCTGTTTTTCCGATTAAATAATAAAAGTCGCCCTGATTGATGGTCAAGTTCACTTTGGAAAGCACCAAACTATCTCTTTGATAAATATCGGCATTTGTTAAGTTTAGTACGGTATTGCTCATAAAAGTGAATCAAAAAAGAGGGTTACAAGTTTGAAATGGAAGTTAGAATAATAATTTTTAAAACTTCGATTCAACAAATTTAAAAAATGTTCGTTATTTATTTGAAGAAACAAAAATTTGATGGTAAAAACAGTTCGCATACTCTTTTCATTTCTATTTCTTTTAGCAACAACAGATGGTCTGCTCGGTCAGCAATCCAATTCGCCAAATAATCTCAATAATCAGTTTGATGCTGCCTTAAAATTGTATAACAACAAAGCCTATGCAGCTGCCCAACTTGCCTTTTTGGACATTGCCAACACAGCCGAGGAGAAAACCACTGTTCAAGCTGACGCCAGTTATTACGATGCCATGTGCGCGGTAAAACTAAATCAGACCGATGCTGATAATAAAGTACTACAGTTTGTAGAGGCCTATCCGAATAGTAACAAGAAGAATATAGCTTTCTTCAATGTCGCCAATTACTATTTTGCCAATAAAAAAGCAGCTCATGCACTGAAATGGTTTCAAAAGGTAAATACCGATTACCTGTCCAAAGAGAATAAGAACGAGATGTTTTTTAAAATGGGTTACGGTTTTCTCCTTACAAAGAGACTGGATCTGGCCAAAGAAAAATTCCTACCTCTTTTGAATGATGGCAAATACGGGAATGATTCTCGATACTATTATGGATACATTGCCTACAAACTTGAAGATTACGGAATTGCAGAGTCTACCCTGAAAGAAATTGCTGATAACGATTCGTATAAAGCAGAAATCTCTTATTACCTCCTCGATATTAGTTTTAAAGCTGGAAAGTTTAATCGCTGTATTCTAGTGGGCGAAGAACTTCTCAAAGATGCCAAGCGAAAAGATGTTTCGGAAATTTCAAAAATTGTAGGCGAAAGCTATTTCAACATTCAAAAATATGGTGAAGCCATTCCGTATTTAAAAGCCTATAAAGGTAAACGAGGGAAGTGGAACAATACTGATTATTACATTCTCGGCTACGCCTATTACAAACAAAACGATTTCGAAAACGCCATACGATATTTTAATAAAATCATTGTTGAAAAAAACGCTGTGGCTCAAAATGCCTATTATCATTTAGGACAATGCTATCTCGATACAGAGAAAAAAGCAGAAGCTTTAAATGCCTTTAAATCGGCAAGCTCCATGAACTTTGATGGAAAAATCAAAGAAGATGCCGCTCTGAACTATGCGAAATTGAGTTACGAGGAAGGCAATCCCTTCGAACCAGTGGCTCAAGTACTGCAGAACTTCCTAAAAGACTATCCGAATTCAAAAAATTATGAGGAGATCAACGGACTCGTGGTTAGCTCCTACATCCATCAACAAGACTTTCAAGGAGCACTCGATTATTTAAAAAAGCGTAAAACGCCCAACAATCGAAAATACGTTTATGAGGTTTCTTTGTATCGAGGGATCCAACTTTTGAATGAAAATAAACTCACAGAAGCTTATGCACTTTTAAAAACTTCCACCAGAAGTGACAATCCGGAGATTTACCATTCAGGTAAATATTGGTTGGCTGAATCACAATACAGATTGGGAGATTATGAAGATGCCATCTCAAAATGGAAGGAAATGAAATTAAATACGCCAAAGGATTTTGAGTATTATCAGCTTCTTGATTATCAAATTGCCTATGCCTATTTCAAGATCAAGGACTACGAAAATTCTAGTGTATTTTTCAATCAGTATTTGAAGCAAAACTTGGATGATTATACCTACCAAGGTGATGCAACCATGCGTTTGGCAGATAGTTATTATGCCATCACCAAGTATTCAAACGCCATCAACACCTACAAAAAAATTATTGATAACGAATTCTCAGGTAAGGATTATGCACGCTATCAAATTGCCATGAGTTATGGCTTTATGAATGAAGATGAGCAGAAGATTCAAAGTTTGAAAAAACTGGTCAACGAGTTCACAGTTTCCAACCTAAAGGATGATGCCCTATTCCAACTCGGAATTACCTACACAAAAATGAAGAATCATCAAGAGGCTCATGGAGCTTATGATCGATTGATTTCAAAATATCCAAGAAGTCCCTTTGTCTCTAGAACATTAATCCGTCAAGGACTACTTTATTACAATGACGATATGAATGCCAAAGCATTGGAGAAATACAAGCGCATTGCTTCTGATTTTCCGAATACCAAGGAAGCTTTACAAGCGGTTACCAACGCAAAGAATATTTATATCGATGAAAACAATTTGGACGAATATGTGCGTTGGGTGAATACGCTATCATTTGTAAAAGTGTCAGACGATGAGATTGATAATTCTACCTTCGGAATTGCGGAGAAAAACTATTTAGAAGGAATCAATAAGGGAATTATCATTCGGAATTTAGAACGCTATCTCGATAAATATCCGACGGGCAATCACTTTATAAAAGCAAACTTTTACCTCGGAAATGTTCTTTTTGAAACCAAGGAATATGCGCGAGCCAAACCTTATTTCTTGAGAGTTTTGGAAGAAGGAGTGACTGAATATCGCGAGATTTCTTTGGCAAAAACATCACAAATTCTCCTTGAACTGAACAACGTTTATGAGGCAATTCCATGGTTGGAAAAATTGGAAAAAGAAGCCTATGAAACTTCCAATGTTTTATTTGCTCAAAGCAATTTGATGAAGGCTTACTATACCACGAAATCCTATAAGCTTGCTTTAGAATTCGCTAAAAAAGTTTTGTCCAAAGATGTCACCGATCCAACACTGAATTTAGATGCTAAGATCATCATTGCACGAGTTTCATATAAAACTGACGACATTGATACGGCCCGGGAATATTTTGAAAATATTGAAAAAGAAGCTACCGGAGAACTAAAGGCCGAATCAATCTACTACAATGCACTTTTCACCTATGAAGATGGCGCTTATGAAGATTCCAACCGGATTATTCAAGATTTGATTTCCAAATACTCCAATTACAAATATTGGGGTGTAAAGAGTTACATCGTGATGGCCAAAAACTATTACAAACTGAAAGACGCCTATCAAGCCACATTTATTTTAGAAAATATCATTAAGAACTTTTCACAATTTGAAGAACTCGTCAAGGAAGCCGAAACCGAGTTGAAATTGATCAAAGAAAAAGAAGCAAAAACCAATACTTCAATCACCACTACAAATAAAAACAAATGAGAAAGATAAGCCTGATAATGATGTGTTTGTTCACGGTTATTGGTTGGAGTCAAAATAACTCCCAAAAGAAAGATACCGTAAAAACTGAAGTGGTTGAAATAGAAACAAAATACAATCCGAAAATTGCGGATGCCAAGAAAATCAAACAGCAACCTAAAGTTTCCATTTTAAAAGGCTCGAAACGAAAGACCTTAAAATACAACATATTCTCGGTTCCAGTTGCTTCGACCTTTACACCAAAAACAGGGGTTGTTAAAGGCATCGATGTCGGAGTCAAAGAACGTCTTTACAACAATTTCCTGGCCCTGGGTTACGGAAATTATAATTCTCCCTATGCAGAATTTTACATGCATCACAACACACGTTTTTCAAATTCCTTTGGATTGCATTTGAAATACAACGCCTCTTTGGAGAACATTGGAGGAACGGCATTAAATAGTGGTTTTTCTGATACCTATTCAAAGATTTTTTACCGTCAAGAAGAGCGATTCTTTGATTGGAAAGTAAGTCTATCAGCTCAGAGAAGCGAATTCAACTGGTACGGTCTTCCCGCCATTAATTTCTCACAATTTGTGATTGACCGCATTGAAGAGCAACAACAATACAATCAATTCAACCTACAAGGAGAAGTGAATTTTGTAGATTCAAAGCTCGACCATGTGCATGCCGACATCCAATATTTTAATGATCAATTTGGCAGCTCAGAGCTTTTTGGAACTGGTTTGGCAAATTTCAAATTTCCGGTAGACTTTTTGGTTCGAAATTACAATGAATTGGAAGTACTCACAGGATTGGATTACCTTATAGGTGGATTCGACCAAAGTTATTCTGGCAGCAATACACAGAAGTATCAATTCTTGAACTTGCATGCCAAGCCAAGCTATCAATTCATGCTTGGAAATGCATCTTTTCAGCTGGGCACCAAAATATTCTTAGCACTCGATATTGAAAATGATCTTCAGCACTTTTTGATTTATCCAGATGTACGATTTCAATTTCCTCTAGTCAAAGACGCCTTGAGTATTTATGGTGGAGCCACAGGTGATTTGCACACCAATACCTATCAGAATTTTGCGAGTGAAAATCCTTTTGTATCTCCGACCTTATTCATGACCCAAACCAACGAACAACTCAATCTGTTTGGCGGAATCAGTGCTTTGGTGACCAACCGTATAAGTTTCCATTTCAAAGCGAGTCGGAAAACAGAAGAAGACAGAGCCTTGTTCGTAAGAAACAATTCCAAAAGCGACGGCCTCACCGTCATTCAAAATAATGCCACACTTCAAGGATATGAATTTGGGAACTCCTTTGGGGTAACTTATGATGATGTAACAACTACCTCTTTTTTAGCTGAATTAGAGTTTGAAGCCAGTAAAAAACTAGCTATCAACGGAAACATCAGGTATTCGATTTTCGAAACAACCCGTGCTGCCGAAGCCTGGAATTTAGCTCCTTTTGAAGCAGCAATTTTTGCCAAATACAAAAACAATCAGTGGTATGCCTCAGCTTCTCTAAATTTTATGGGAGTACGGAAAGACGCCTTGTATTCAAATACCTTTCCTTCGAGTATTGTAGGCACTCAGACCATCAATGGGTTTCTTGATGCCAACCTAAATGGAGGTTATCATTTCAATGATAAGTTTACCGTATTTCTAAAAATCAACAATTTTATCAATGGAAGTTTCCAGCAATATACCAACTTCAATGTTCAAGGTTTTCAAGCCACCGCTGGACTGAGTTATAAATTTGATTTTTAAATCGATTCCCATTATAGGTTTATAAGTATCAGAAATATCAAGCTTCTTAACTTCGCTTGAAGTTCATTAACTTTGTTTGCAAACACAAACTTTTATGAACAAACTAATTCAACTAACATTTCTTTTTTTGGTACTTGTTTCTTGTCAAAATACCAAAACAGATGTACCTAGTTCTAATCAACTATCAGAGAACGAAAAGATAGATTCAACCAATATCAAGCATTTTTTCAATACTGCTTTAACAGAAGGACAATCGTATGAATGGTTGCGAGACTTAACCCAAAATATTGGAGGTCGTTTATCGGGTTCTCCTCAGGCTCAACAAGCCGTTGAATGGGGAGAAAAATTAATGAAAGAAGTTGGTCTGGATTCAGTTTGGCTGCAACCTGTAATGGTTCCGCATTGGGTTCGTGGTGATAAAGAAGTGGCCTATTATACAGTCAACGGAAAGCGAAAAAACGTACCGGTTTGCGCATTAGGATTTTCAGTACCTACTCCAAAAAACGGCGTTTCAGCCGAAGTTATTGAGGTTAAAAATTTGGCTGAAGCAAGAGCTTTGGGTGAAAAAGCAAAAGGAAAAATCATCTTTTTCAACGGAGCATTTGACAACACCTTGATCAACACCTTTAGTGCTTATGGGGGTTGTGTAGGGCAACGCGTTCGAGGAGCTTCTGTAGTGGGTCCATTTGGAGCCGTTGGAGTAATTGTTCGTTCGATGACCAATAGCGTTGATGTTTATCCACATACGGGAACCATGGGTTATGGAGATATTCCAAAAGATCAATACATTCCGGCAGCCGCCATTAGCTCGAGGGCTGCAGAAAACTTAAGTGCCGATTTAAAGAAAAATCCGAATTTGAAGTTCTTCTTTAAGCAAAACTGTCAAACGCTACCCGACGCTCCTTCTTTTAATGTAGTTGGAGAAATCAAAGGATCTGAAACTCCAGAGAATATAATTGTGGTAGGTGGTCATTTAGATTCCTGGGATTTGGGTGAAGGTGCTCACGATGATGGTACCGGTGTTGTACAATCATTGGAAGTGGCTTACTTATTTTTGAAAAACGGAATTCGTCCGAAAAACACCCTACGAGTTGTTTTCTTTATGAATGAGGAAAACGGAACCAGAGGTGCGAAAGAATACGCTCGCCTATCCAAAGTGAACAAAGAGAATCACATTGCCGGATTGGAATCTGATGCGGGTGGACATACACCAAGAGGATTCTCTATAGATGCCAATGAAAAAAATACTGGACTATTACAAAGCTGGAAGAAACTATTAGCTCCTTACGGATTGCACGATTTATTGAAAGGCGGTTCTGGAGCAGATATTTCTCCGTTAAAGGGTGAATCAGTAACCTTAGTAGGATACCGACCCGATAGTCAGCGTTATTTCGATTATCACCATACAAGTAGAGATACCTTTGATAAGGTAAACAAGCGCGAACTGGAACTTGGTAGCGCCTCCATGACCAGTATTATTTATTTGATGGACAAGTATCTTTATCAGAATCAATCCGTAAAACCTTAAATGGAAGTTATTGTTCAAATCATCACTATTGTCTACGGAGCATTTTTTTGCTTTGCTGGAGTGATGCACTTTGCAAAACCGAAATTCTTCTATCCTTTTATTCCTAAGATATTCCCAAAACAACTCGTAAATCTCGGAGTTGGTGTTTTGGAGTTTCTTCTGGGAGTAGGACTATTTATAAACTCAACAACTAATCATGCAGCTCTAGGCATTCTCATCTTGCTTTTCATTTTGTTGTTTGTCCACATTTGGGATTACACAAAAGAAAAACCTGCCATTGGTTCGAAGAAATTGGCCTTCTTTAGAATACCATTTCAATTTCTACTGATGTATGGAGCTTATCTAATTTATACCAACTAATGAAAAAAGTAATTTATCTATTCGCCATCTTAATTTCATTGACGCAATGCACCAAAAAAAATGTGGATTTGATTGTCATCAATTCGAATACCTATACGGTTAATGACAACTTCGATAAGGCGGAAGCCTTTGCAGTAAAAGACGGAAAGTTTGTTGCCGTTGGTTCCAATAGCGATATTCAAGGTTCATATACCTCCGAAAACGTGATGGATGCCGAGAACCAAACGGTTGTACCAGGCTTGATTGATGCGCATTGTCATTTCTACCGCTTCGGATTGCAATTGCAGAAAGTGTCTTTGGAAGGCACCAAAAGCTATGACGAAGTGATTCAACGAATGTTGGACTTTAAAAAGGAGAAAAACGCTACCTACATTACGGGTCGCGGATGGGATCAAAACGATTGGGAAGTAAAGAAATTCCCGACCAAAGAGAAACTAGACAAAGCTTTTCCGAATACACCAGTAGCAGTTCGACGAGTGGACGGACATGCATTATTGGTAAATGAGGCAGCCTTAAGATACTCTGGATTATCGTCAACAAAGTTTCCAAAAAAAGTAGTTGGTGGAGAATTCATCACCAAGAATGGAAAACTAACTGGAGTGCTTATTGATCGTGCAATGGATTACATCAAGATTCCGGATGCTACAAAAAATGAAGCGATCAACGGACTCTTAGAAGCACAAAAAATAAACTTTAGCTACGGATTAACGACCGTTGATGATGCTGGACTAGGTCAAATGCCTATCAACCTTATTGATAGTTTGCAAAAAGCAGGAGATTTGAAGATTCGAATCTATGCGATGATTTCTGCAACACAAGAAAACCTTGACCACTATATCAAAAAGGGCATTTACAAAACCGACAGATTGAATGTTCGTTCTTTCAAAGTTTACGGAGATGGTGCTTTGGGTTCTCGTGGGGCTGCCATGAAAGAATCCTATAGCGATAGAGAAAATCACTTTGGTGCCTTGATTTATCCTGCAGAGCGATACGCAGAGATTGCGAAGCAGATTGCTGCTTCTGACTTTCAAATGAACACCCACGCCATTGGAGATTCGGCCAACTATTGGGTATTGAAAGTATATGAAGACGCCCTAAAAGCAGTTAACGCCAAAGATCGACGTTGGAGAAATGAGCACTCACAAATCGTAGACATGGACGATTTTGAACTGTTTGAAAATGTAATTCCCTCTATTCAACCTACACATGCTACTTCTGATATGTACTGGGCAGAAGATCGTGTTGGTGCAGAACGGATCAAAGGAGGATATGCATTTAAGAAGTTACTAGACACTTACGGATTGGTCGCTCTCGGTACCGACTACCCTGTAGAAAAAGTAAGTCCGTTTTTAACCTTTTATGCAGCGGTTGCCAGAAAAGACTTAGAAGGCTATCCTGAAGGCGGCTATCAAATGGAGAATGCTTTGAGTCGTGAGGAGACCTTAAAGGGAATGACCATTTGGGCGGCCTACTCTAACTTTGAAGAAAATGAAAAGGGAAGTATTGAAATTGGAAAGTTTGCCGATTTCGTGATTTTAAGTAATAATATCATGGAAATTGACGAGGCTAAAATACCTGATACCAAAGCTGTTGCTACCTATCTGAACGGGGAAAAAGTATATTAAAAAATGAGATTGAAAAAGTTATTTTATTTATTGATGATATCCTTCACTTTTGCATGCAGTAGCAATTCTGGAGTTGAAATAGAAGAAGAACCTTCATCAGATTACGATGCAATCAATGAACAAGAAATTCTAGATTATCTTGCAGACAATAATCTTACGGCAACTAAAAGCGCTTCTGGATTATATTATCATATCGAGGATGAAGGCACGGGAGATTTCCCAAATGCTGATGCTTCAGTTGTTGTATGGTATAAAATGGAGTTAATTGATGGAACGGTTATTGAAGAAGCGCCAACCGACGGCTTTATTTTTGGGTTATGGCAGGTTATTCCAGGATTTGCTGAAGCAGTTAGATATTTGCGTGAAGGAGGAACAATTAATGCATATGTACCTTCTAAACTTGGATATGGAGATATGTCATATAGGTCGATTCCCGCTAATGCAGTTTTAATATTCAAAATTAAACTTTTACGAGTTGGAAATTAGTTTGATAAGTTGTTTTAAGGAATTATACTTGAACCAACTTTAACAGTATTTTTTCCACGAAATAAGCCTTGTTCCGTATTTTTGTAATAGCAAATTATATGGTTATGAGAACGTTTCAATTATTCATTTTAGGTCTACTATTTAGTTTTTCGGGAACTACTTTTTCACAAGACAATCCTGAAGTAAAGTTGATGGTTTATGTGCAAGATGCTACGAACAATCCTGTTCCAGGAGCAGTGATATTAGTGAATGGCGTAAAGCAGCGAATGCGAACCAACAAAAACGGTTACTTTCGAACCAAACTGAATAAAGTTCCTAAAACGATCTCTGCATTTTCACCAAAAATCGGAATCAAAAAAGTAGCATATAAAGGTCAAGAAAAAGTGACCATCACTTTAAGAGAGCAAGAAGAATATCAGGTATTTAATGACGTGAATAAAAAGACATTAGACCCTGTTCAATTTAGAAATATCTACGACTATCTAAGAGGTAGAATTCCAGGTGTAAATATTACGGCTCAAAACGTGATTACCATTCGTGGTTTTAATTCTGTAAATGGAAGTACCAGACCTTTATTTATTGTAAATGGGGTTGAGGTAGATCAAGATATATTCGGAAATATCGTTCCGATGCAAATCAAAAAAGTATATGTTTTAAAAGGCCCAGACGCTTCAGTTTACGGAGTTCGTGGTGCCAATGGAGTAATTGTGGTTGAAACCAATTAATCCTAAATAAACAATATAAAAAAAGCCCGAAGTTGACCTTCGGGCTTTTCTTTTTATTCATCTAGTTGCTGTAGTAATACATCAACCGCTTTCTTCAATTGATCATCTTCTCCTCGATCACTCCATCCCGGAGCATTCTTCACAAGATAGTCTGGTACTGCTGGAGCTTCATTCTCCATGCTCTTACCTGATTTTGCTACATACCATGCTCTAAATGGCATTCTAACATATCCTTGACTCAAGCCATAACCCCCTGTTGAAATCACGGCTCCAAAGGTAGGTTGTCCTACTAACTTTCCTAATCCTAAGTTCTTATAGGCATGCGAAAAAATCTCTGCATTGGAATAGCTGTATTCATTACAAAGAGCCACTGTAGGTTTGGTATTCACCGAAAGAATGGCTCTTTCGTTAAAGGGATAGTTCTTAGTGAACTTTTTATTTTCCTTGGCCAAATTCTTAGCCGCTCCTCTCGGAATGGTATAGGCGTGCTGGTATACATTTAGAACGGCCATCAAACGGTCTGTGGTCCAACCACCGCCATTGTATCGAACGTCAATAACGATGCCGTCTTTACCATAACCGCTTGCTTTCAACTCTCTCTCGAATCTTTCGAAACTAGGCGCATTCATTCCTTGGATATGGATGTATCCCAATCGACCTTTAGAGAACTTATCCACTAATTTCTTACGGGAATCAACAAAGGCTTGGTATTGCAATGAACGAAGACTTCCGGTAGTTCTTGCAACAACTTCTTTCCCATTCGATAGCGTTAGCAATACTTCATCCCCTCGAGTGTTCTTTAACATACTGTAGAAATTTGTATTGGATTGAATCTTTTCGCCATTTACATGGGTAATCACATCTCCAACGTTTAGATTCACTTTTGATTTATCTGCCACAGAGTTATTCAATACAAATAAAATCTCTGCACCTTTGCTTGTATTCTTTACTTCTAATCCGAGTAAACCTACATTGTCGCTATTTCGACGTTCTGGTGTTCCAGCACGATAGCCCATGTGGCTGGCATTCAATTGACCCAACAACTGATTGAATACAAAGGCATAGTCTTGTGCCGTCGTCGCCTTCATAGCCAAAGGTTTGTACTTTTTAATCAAACCTTTCCAATCGTATCCATGGAAGTTAGGATCGTAAAAGCCCATTGTTAGCACTCTAGTTCCTTCTTCAAACACTTGATCATTCATGGCTCTAAAATCCTGAGAATATTTTGCTGAATGTGGTAGTGCCGTCACTCGATCAGACTTGGAGTTCAATTCGTTCAATCGACCTCTTGAAGTAAAGTAGAACTTCCCTTTTTGTTGAATTAATCCTCCAACATTAGAAGTTCCTTTGATTTCTTTCGGACGTCCGCCCTCAACTTTCACCTTGTAAAAACTTCTTCGGTTGGTAGCCGGATTGGTAGCTGAATAGTAAATGTATTTGCTATCCGGACTAAAAACTCCGCCATATTCATCATCCGATAAATAGGTCAAACGAGCCAAACGGTCATAAATCTTATCGCTGTCAATTTTAACAGCTACCTTTTTGGATTTCTTTCCTTTTTTAACTGGATTCTGATAATAGTCTCCATCTCGACGATCAGGACGTGAACGCTCCCAGTCTTCTTTCTGAAGGTACACCATCCATACATCAAAATCGATTCCGCCTCGGTTTCCACTTCTATTTGAGGTAAAAGTGATCATTTTACCATTTGGACTCCAAATGGGGTTTATATCACTACGTGGATGCATGGAAACATTAATTTTCATAGCTGGGTTTGCCACCGACTGTATAAAGATTTCACTATCGAAATTTAAATCCTCTTGAGAATAGGCCAAGTACTTGCTATCTGGACTCCAACTCACTCCTTCTGGAGCTCCCCAAGAATCTGAAAAAACTTTTGCATTGGTGATTTTACCAGCCTTGTAATCAGCAACCATAAGGATGCCTCTACCAACTTGATAAGCTACCTTTTTGTGGTCTGGTGACACCAATAGGTTATAGACATCTTCCTTACTTGAGGTTAGTTTTTTGGTTTCAATTTTCAAACTTCTTTCCAAGCCAACCAAAGTGTCCAAAGATCGAGAAACATAGATTTCGTTGTGACCATCTCTATCAGAAATAAACAGAACTTCTTTATCACTGATAAACTGCGGATTTCGATCTCTAAATGGATGATCGCTCACATTATTGGTATTTCGCTTCTCTTTGTTATTCAATTTTACGAAAATCTCTCCTTGAATTTCCAACGCGGCTAGTTTACCACTTGGAGAAATATCAAATGTGGAAATGCTACCAGAAGTTGTTGTGGTTTTCTCAGATTCAAATCGATAGTCCGTGGCTAAATCCAACTTTAACTTGGTCAACTTTGAATTGTTAAGATGATACAAATTGAATAAGGTCGAATACACAATCATTCCGCTATCACTTACCGAATAAGAAACCACGCCATTCTTTTTCTGACTGGTTAGCATCTTAGGAGCACCTTCTGGAGCTCCAGAGCTGGTAAGGGTTTGTTTATAGATGTTGTATCTCCCACTTTCTGCTCCGACAAAGTATAAGTTCCCATCCTTATCCCATTGTGGTGTATGATCATTTTTAGGAGTATCGGTAATTTGAATGTATTTACCTGTTTTGGTATTGAACACCCAAATGTCTCGCTGTGCAGATCCGGTATAATCCTCTCTAGAAAGTCTACAATATCCTTTTACATAAGCGATGAATTGACCATCTGGCGAAACCGTTGCCATACTACCCAAAGCGGTCATGGTTCTTTGTGGAGTGCCTCCTTTTGCATTCACATGATAGGTTTGAGAATCACGTGGAGGTACTTTCATCACACGGCTAGTGGTAAAGAGAATGTTATTGTCTGTAGTCCAATCGTAAGGTACGTCGGTTGTTGGATAGAAAGTCATTTGTTCTGGCATTCCTCCATTTTTAGAAACCATGAAAACATTGTCGCTTCCCTTTCTATTGGAAGCAAAGGCTAGATTCATACCATCCGGACTCCAAATTGGATTCCTTTCATAGGCCTCGTGAATGGTGATACGTTTTGAAACTTTAGTGTTTAAATTGTAAACCCAAATGTCTCCTTGGTAAGAAAATGCGAGTTCTGTACCACTCGGACTCAAACTCGGATTTCGAATCAATGCTGTTTGAGCGATAAGTGTTGAACAGAATAATAATGCGAATAATCGCAGAAATTTTTGCGTCATGTTGTTTGTTTTTGAATTGGCTCCCTAATTTAAAACTTTATTCGCAGAAAGCCTTAACGGGAAGAGTTCAATTCAATATTAAACAAACAAACTACGCATTACGAATCCCTTTCACAAAGGATGCAATACCTTGAATTCCGTTATTTTGAAGGTTTTTGATAAAGGCCGATCCAATAATGGCACCATTGGCATACTCACAAGCTTTTGAAAAAGTAGAATGATTGGATATCCCAAAACCAATAATCAATTTACTTTTCAAATTCATGGCTTTGATTCTTTCAAAGTAAGCAATTTGCTGATCCGATATTTCTCCCTTGGCACCTGTAATTGCACTGGAAGCTACCATGTAAATGAAACTTTGGGTGTATTCATCAATCTTTCGAATGCGTTCTTCGGAAGTATTTGGTGTAATTAAGAAAACATTGTTGATTCCGTATGAATCGAACAAAGCTTTATAGTGATTTTCATACTCCACCATTGGTAAATCTGGAAGAATAACAGTGTCAATTCCGCATGCAACCACCTTTTCACAGAATCTTTTTTCTCCGTATTTCAAAACTTGGTTCAAATAGCCCATCACCACAAGGGGCGTTTTGTTGGAGTCTTTGATGCTCATCAATTGATCAAAAACAATATCCAAGTTGATTCCGTTTCTCAATGCAATGGTAGAACTATCTTGAATGGTTGGTCCATCTGCCAAAGGATCAGAATATGGAAGTCCGACTTCGATAAAATCAACTCCTGCTTCCCCTAATTCTTCAATAACTTTTTGGGTGTCGTTTAGCTCTGGAAATCCAGAGGTAAAATAAATGGATAAATTATTTCGACCCTTTTGTTCTAAGTGTTTCGCAATAGTGTTCATTAGGCATCCAAGTGTTTGATATAGGTTTCTAAATCTTTATCTCCTCTTCCCGATAAGTTGATCACAATTACCTGATCTTCTCGTAGGTCCATTTTCGGTAGCACTGCAAATGCGTGTGCGGTTTCAAGTGCTGGAATGATCCCTTCTACCTTTGTCAATTCAAAAGCAGCATCCAAAGCTTCCTGATCCGTAGCATTCATAAATTTTGCTCTTTTGCTATCGAAGAGGAATGCATGAAGCGGTCCAACCCCTGGGTAATCCAATCCCGCGGAAATTGAATACGGCTCTACAATTTGACCGTACTCATCTTGCATCAAAATCGTTTTACTTCCGTGTATGATTCCCACTTCTCCCAATTGAGAGGTAGCGGCGCTTTCTCCTGAAGTAACACCTAATCCGGCTGCTTCAACAGCAATCAATTCAACCTCTTCGTTCTCTAAATAATGATAAAAGGCACCGGCGGCATTACTTCCACCTCCAACGCAAGCGATGATGGTGTCTGGATTTTCTTTTCCGGTTTTTTCTTTCATTTGCCATTTGATCTCTTCAGAAATGATGGCTTGCAAACGCGCAACCATATCTGGATGTGGATGCGGTCCAACCACAGAACCAATTAAATAAAAGGTATGCGGATTCTGAATCCAATAACGAATGGCTTCATTCGTAGCATCTTTCAAGGTTTTACTTCCACTAGTTGCCGGAACAACCTTTGCTCCTAACATTTTCATACGGGCTACGTTAGGTGCTTGACGAACGATATCCTTTTCACCCATAAAAACGGTACAATCCATTCCCATCAGCGCACAAACGGTTGCCGTTGCCACTCCGTGTTGGCCTGCACCTGTTTCTGCAATGATCTGAGTTTTACCAAGTTTTTGAGCGATTAAAATCTGACCAATGGTATTGTTGATTTTGTGAGCTCCTGTATGAACCAAGTCCTCTCTTTTTAAATAAATGTGAGCTTTGTATTTCTCAGAAAGACGCGTGGCATAATACAACGGACTTGGTCGACCAACATAGTCTTTTAAGAGTCCTCTGTACTCTTTCTGGAACTCTTCAGATTCGATAATTTGGATGTAATTATCTTCAATTTCTTTTACATTTGGATAAAGCAATTCCGGAATATACGCTCCTCCGAATTCGCCAAAATATCCGTTCTCATCAGGTTGAAACTTTGTTTTCATAATGCTACTAAATTAGTTTTGAAGCGCTGCACGTCTTCCATATTTTTTAAACCAGGTTCAATTTCAAATTTGCTATTCACATCAACAGCATAAATAGGCAAACCTGTAGTTTGTATCTTTCTAATCTCTTCAATATCCTCAAGTCCGATTCCGCCACTTAAAAAAATAGGTGTTTGGTAAGGATAGTCTTTTAAAACCATCCAATCGAACTTCACTCCATTGCCTCCCCGTTCTTTTCCTTTGGTGTCAAACAAGAAATAATCTACAACGGATTGATAGTCTTCCAAAGCAGAGAAATCAAACGAATCTTTGATACCAAATACCTTGATGATCTCCACATCCTCATTTTTTGATTTCAATTCCTTTACATATGAAACCGACTCATCACCATGTAATTGAACGGCCTGTAATTGATGCTCTTCAATTAGGCTGTTTACCTTATCAATCGACTCATTCACAAAGACTCCGGTTTTCTTTATGTCATTTGAAAGTGCAGGAATTTCTCCCTCAAAATTTCTTTTTGATTTGGAATAGAAGATAAACCCCAAATAATCAGGATTCAAGTCGGCAATTGCTCGAATGTTCTCTTCATATTTCATTCCGCATACTTTCAGTTTCATAAACTAAGTTTTTTGTTGTCACTTCGAGTGATTTTCGACTTTAGGAGAAAATTGTATCGAGAAGTTATTTTGTTCTCGATACAAATTTTTCGTTCCTCAAAATTCACTCGAACTGACATAACTATCCGATTTGATTGATAAATTCTTGACAAGCTTCACCAGGATTTTCTGCCTTCATAAAGTTTTCGCCAATTAAAAATCCTTGGAATCCGTATTCCTTCAATCCAGTGATGATTCTAGGATCTGAAATTCCGCTTTCTGAAACCTTGATACTCGTATCAGGAATTTGATTGGCCAATTTGATGGAATGCTCCAAATCAACCTCAAAGGTCTTCAGATTTCTATTGTTAATTCCGATGATCTTATTGTCTAGGTCAGATATTTTATCCAAATCCTCCTGGGAGTGTACCTCGTACAAGACATCCATACCTAAATCGGCAGCCAAATTGCCATAATTCTTCAGTTCTTTTGAGGTCAAACAGGTAGCTATCAGTAAAATTACATCAGCACCAATGGCCTTGGCTTCCACAATTTGAAATCCGTCTATCACAAAATCTTTTCGCAATATGGGTTTGTACTGATTGATGGTTTTGGCCTCCAATAAATCAGCGATGCTACCCCCAAAAAATGATGTATCGGTTAGAATGCTTTGGGCAGCCACATTGGCATCTAAATACCCTTGGGTAACCTCAGTTACCGAAACCTTATCATTGATAATTCCTTTGGATGGAGACTGCCTTTTAAACTCAGCGATGATTCCCGTTGATCCAACTTCCAAAAGGGATTTTTTCAAAGAAATCGGAGTTCTTTTAAACTTCGGGCTTTCCACTAACTTTTGCAAAGAAACCTCCTTTTTAATCTTGGCAACTTCTTTCTTTTTAAATGCTATGATTTTTTCTAGTATCGTCATTTTAAAGGGTAACTAATTTTTGTAAACACTGTTTTGCTTTTCCGTCCAATAGCGATTTTTTCGCTTCTTCAAAAGCAACGCCGAATTCCTTACTTTCATCGAGAATAGTCAAAGCAAAAGCAGCATTGGTTAACACCACATTGTTCTGTGCTTCTGTTCCATCTCCATTCAAAATGGTTTCAAAAATGGCTGCAGCCTCTTGAACATTTTTTCCACCTAAAATGTCTGTTCCATTCACCCGATTCAATCCCAAATCAGAAGGATTGATCAATGATTCTCCACTTCTCGCGTACATTTTAAAAGGACCGGTCAAAGATATCTCATCATATCCATCCAGCGCATGAATAATTGCATAATTATCTCCTTCTTCTTGTAGGATGTAATTGTACAAACGGGCCACCTCTAAATTGAAAGTTCCCAACATATGATTCTTCGGGGAACTCGGATTCACCAATGGACCCAACATATTGAAAAAGGTTTTCAAAGCCAAGGCTTTCCGGGTCGGACCTACAGCCTTCATTGCAGGATGAAATTTTGGGGCATGAAGGAAACAAATATTGGCTTGATCTACCTGTTTTTTCAATCGATCTGCATCATTGGTAAACTCATAACCGAAACTTTCCAGCATGTCTGAAGATCCGGATTGTGACGAAACCGAATAATTACCATGTTTCGTGACCTTGTTGCCGGTTCCAGCCACAACAAATGAGGTGAGGGTAGAAATATTAAAGGTATCCTTACCGTCTCCACCCGTTCCCACAATATCAATCGCATTGAATTCTGATAAATCAATTTTAATGGCCAATTCTTTGAGTGCTTCCCTAAAACCAGCCAGCTCATCCACAGTGATAGGACGCATCATGAATACGGTCATGAAGGAAGCTAAATGGGCATCATTGTATTTTTCTGCTGCAATATCAATGAGAATTTGCCTCGCCTCTGCCTTAGTCAAGCGTTTCTGTTGGTATAATTCGTTTAAGATTGACTTCATTTTTTATGCGCTTCAATAAAATTAATTAGAATCTGCTCACCGACATCCGTCAGAATTGATTCTGGATGAAACTGAACTCCGTATATAGGGAAACTTATATGTTCTAAAGCCTGAATGTTATTCTCTTCATCAATGGCGGTAATTTTCAACACATTCGGAAAGTTTTCCCTTGAAGCAATCCAAGAATGATAGCGTGCGGCTTGAAATTTCTCTGGAATGTTTTGAAAAATCACTGAACCTTCGGTAACAGTCATTTCAGTAGCCACCCCATGATAGACATCATTTAGGTTGATAATCTTTCCGCCAAAGACTTCCGTAATAGCCTGCAACCCAAGACAAACACCAAAAATGGGTTTTTTGCCTGCGTAGGTCCGAATGGTCTCTTTTAAGATTCCTGCCTCCTCTGGAATACCAGGACCAGGAGACAATACAATCATGTCGTACTGATCAATATCTTCAACAGTTATCTCATCATTTCGATAAACAGCTGGATATTTGCCCGTTATTTTTTCAATCATGTGCACCAAATTATAGGTGAACGAATCGTAGTTATCTAATACTAAAATTTCCATATCAAATATTTTCTGCTAGAATAAGGGCTTTCTTCAAAGCTGCTAATTTATTATTTACCTCTTGTAATTCTTTTTCCTCATCCGAATGAATTACGATTCCCGCTCCAGCCTGCGAATACAAAACATTGTTTTTGCTCACAAAAGACCGAATGGCAATGGCCAAATTAACGTCCCCGAACAATCCAATGATTCCAACAGCACCTCCATAAAAACCTCTGGTCTGATTTTCATACTGATCAATCAACTGCATGGCTTTATATTTTGGAGCTCCACTCAAAGTACCAGCTGGGAAGGTATCACTTACAATCTCAACGGGATTTCCTTTCAACTCTCCTGAAACCGTCGATACCAAATGAATCACGTGACTGAAATATTGAACTTCTTTAAAAACATCCACATTCACATTGCTCGAATGTTTGCTCAAATCGTTTCGTGCCAAATCAACCAGCATCACATGCTCGGCTGTTTCTTTGCGGTCTTCCGATAATTTCTTCCCGAGCTGAATGTCTTGTGCCATATCTCCAGTTCTGCGGAAGGTACCTGCAATCGGATTGATGATGGCTTTCTTGTTATGAATCTTGATTTGTGCTTCGGGTGAAGATCCCATTAATTTGAAAGATCCGTAGTCGAAGTAAAACAAATAAGGCGAGGGATTAATAGAACGCAAAGCTCGATACACATTGAATTCATCACCCTTATACTTCTGTTGAAATTGACGCGATAAGACCAATTGAAAAACATCACCTCTTTTACAATGTGCCTTCGCCTTGGTTACATTATCTCTAAAATATTGGTCCGTTATATTGGAAGTTTCGGCTCCTATTAATTCGAAATCTTGCGTATTGAATACCTGGGCATCAATAATGTTTTCAATCTCATCAATTCTTGAAGTCTCATCTTCCCTTACATTTTCTAAAATGGTCAACTCATCGTTAAAATGATTGATGGCAATAATGAATCGATAAAAACTGTAATGCATTAACGGTATGGCCGAAGGGGCATCTGTATTGTTAAGCTCGATACTTTCAAAATATTGAACCGAGTCATAGGTAGTATATCCGTACAATCCATTGAAGGACTTGAACTCATCTTTACAATCTACCTCGATGAATTTGCTGTAGGATTCAAAAAGAGAGTTGAAGTTTCTTCCAATAGTTTCCTCTTGCTGAATTTGCTGGTCAGACTCAAGAATCAACTTGTGATCTTTGGTGTAAATAGATACCAATGGTTCAAAAGCAATGAAAGAGAAACTCTCTTCTTTTGAATGGTAATCGGAACTTTCCAAGAGTAGCGGATTCGGATACCGATCTCTCAGTCTTAAATAAAGACCAACAGGTGTGATGGTGTCTGAAAGACGGTTCTTGAATACAGTTTTGAATTTGATACTCATAAATAATGACATAAAAAAAGGCTTATCGTGAGATAAGCCCTGAATATTGTATAATGGTTTCCTCACTTAACACTAGTTAAGAAAAGTCCACCACCAAGAATTATTTCTACTTTTCATTTGCAAGCAAAGTTAGAAAGTGAAATTAATTTTCACAAACTTCAGCTATAGTTTTTTCAAAAGAATATTATCCATAATAACATATTTGAAAAAAATCAATAGATAAATTTATATTTTATATCAAAAACAAACTTTTAAGTTATTTATTATAACTAATTACTGATTTTACATTTTTAATCATAACAAAACTTCTGTTTTTTGAACCAGAAATTAAAAATAAAATTATGTGCGGAATAGTATGTGCTTTTGATGTAAAGCAAAAAACAGAAGACTTAAGACCTCAAATCTTAGAGATGTCAAAGAAAGTTCGACATAGAGGTCCGGATTGGAGCGGAATTTACAGCGATGATAAGGCCATTTTAGCCCATGAGCGTTTGGCAATTGTAGATCCAGCTTCTGGTAAACAACCCTTATTTAGTGAAGACAAGCGATTTGTATTAGCAGCCAATGGCGAAATTTACAATCATAAGAATATTCGTAGTCGGTTTGAAGATCAATACAGCTTTCAGACCCAGTCCGATTGCGAGGTAATTATTGCCTTGTATGAAGAAAAAGGCGATGCTTTTTTAGATGATTTGAACGGAATCTTCGGATTTGCCGTGTACGATACTCAAAAGGATGAATACTTGGTAGCTAGAGACCATATGGGAATTATTCCGTTATACATGGGATGGGACAAGCAAGGTACTTTTTATGTAGCCTCTGAATTGAAAGCGCTAGAAGGATATTGCAACAAAATTGAAGTTTTTCCTCCGGGTCACTTTTACACCAGAGAAAAAGGTTTGCAAAAATGGTATTCGAGAGATTGGATGGAATATGAGGCCGTTAAAGAAAACGAAACCTCCATCAAAGAATTACAGATTGCCTTGGAAGATGCTGTGCATCGTCAATTAATGTCTGATGTTCCTTATGGGGTGTTGTTATCTGGTGGACTCGATAGTTCCATCACCTCGGCGATTGCAAAAAAATACGCCGCAAAACGAATTGAAAGTGGCGACCGCGAAGATGCGTGGTACCCACAACTACACTCCTTCTCTATTGGATTGAAAGGATCTCCAGATTTGGCGGCAGCAAAAAAAGTATCCGACCATATTGGAACGGTACATCACGAAATCACTTTTACCATTCAAGAAGGTTTGGATGCCATCAAAGATGTGATTTACAACTTGGAGACCTATGATATTACCACCGTTCGAGCTTCTACCCCAATGTACCTTATGGCCCGAGTAATTAAATCAATGGGGATAAAAATGGTACTATCAGGAGAAGGTGCAGATGAAATATTTGGAGGGTATTTATACTTCCATAAAGCGCCTGATGCGGAGGAGTTCCACAAAGAAACGGTGCGTAAACTGGACAAGTTATACCAATACGATTGTTTGCGAGCCAACAAGAGTTTGATGGCTTGGGGAATTGAAGGTAGAGTTCCATTCCTAGACAAAGAATTTATGGACATCGCCATGCGTCTAAATCCGGAAGACAAACTCATCAACGGGGAGCGTATGGAAAAATGGGTGCTTCGAAAAGCTTTTGAAGAATACTTACCTGCAGAAGTAGCCTGGAGACAAAAAGAACAATTTTCAGATGGAGTTGGATACAACTGGATCGATACACTCAAAGATGTAGTAGAAGAAGCCGTAACGGATGAAATGCTTGCCAATGCACATCACCGATTCCCAATTCAAACGCCAAGAGCAAAAGAAGAATATTACTATCGTTCAATTTTTGAAGAACATTTCCCAAGTGATGCCGCAGCATTAACGGTTCCTTCGGTTCCATCCATAGCCTGCAGTACACCAACGGCTTTGGCTTGGGATGAAAGTTTTCAAAACCAGAACGAACCAAGTGGAAGAGCAATTAAAATGGTTCATGAAGACGCTTATTAACCATTTCTATTTTTATTTTTAATTTCTTAAAGTGTCTAAAACTCTCGCAATTGATTTGCGAGAGTTTTTATATATTGTCGCTCTAAAGGCCCATAAATACTGTAAATGACAGAAAGGCGACACGCAAATGACGTGTGAAAAACTAAGTTTTCAAACTAGTTTTGTACTATCAAAATTTTAAAAAATGAAAATAGCAACACTTAGCGAAAATTTAGTTTACCAAAGAAAATTGAAAGGATACACACAGGAAGATCTTTCTGAAAAAACTACAGTTGGAGTTCGAACCATACAACGCATTGAAAAGGGAGAAACACAGCCACACCTGCAGACCGTAAAATTATTGGCAGTCGGATTAGAAGTAGAAGTGAATGACCTGCTTCCAATGGAAGATCCTAATGAAGAGAATATTGAACGGAAATGGATGTTATTGCTTCATAGCATTTCTTTCTTAGGGTTTATCATTCCGTTTGGAAATATATTATTCCCACTTTTTCTATGGATTCACAAAGCAGATGATAACAGCATCTACGACGAACACGGAAGAGCCATCGTAAACTTTCATATTTCGATGACCCTATACTTTATACTTTCCTTGATTTCGTTTTTTATTCTGCCTGGATTCAATTTCTTTTTGACAGGAGCCATCATTTTATTTACCATCATTATGATGCTTAGAAATATTTCCACCGCATTGAACCGAGGAAGATGTCATTACCCCTTAGCGATTCAATTTCTGAAATCGAAATAAGAATTATTTGAGAGAGAATTGTAATTGTATAATAGCCATACCCTTGTGGTCTTTTTGCTCGAGGGTATTCGTGTCGAAAATAGGGCGATATTGGTATCCCAAACTGATTTTTCTGGCATGTTTGCCATCCATCAGAAAGTTCACGGTATAATCATAAACTGTCATTTGATCTTGTAAGGCATCCCAATTTGAGGATTGAACGGCAATATTCGGTTGAATGACCAATTCCTGCTTAAAAACGTTCATCTTCGGAAAAGCATAACCGAATTGCATGTACCAAGTTGTCCCTGATCCTATCATGGGAAAAGCAACACCCGGACCATTAAAATCGGACCCTCCAGCGCTAGTCGGATTGTTCGCTCCTATATTTCGAATGTAATTGTTTCCAAAATCATAATCATAATATCCTAAATAGGCAGTAATAGCTCCTTTGTTTGATAATGGTAAATTCAGAAAGGAATCTACGGCCCAGTGGCGCATGTCAAAAAAGTTTGTGGTTGATAAAGTCGCGTCTCCATCACTCATGGCTCTGTGCTGAAATTGATAACCTGCCCCTAGATGAAATACTTTTTTTGATTGCAAGTATGTTCCGACATGATAGGCCGACTTGTTCGATTCATGATCAAAAAACTGGTATTTAAAATAGGTAGATACTCGAATTCGTGGTTTGTTGTTGGCAAAATCCACCCTTCCGTTTGGAGCCTTGGTTACCAAAAAGGGTCTGTTTAGGGTGAGTCGGTAATCAAATTTATCAAACTGACCTTTGAACCAAACTCCGAACATTCGACCAATATCATCATTGATTCCAACAGTATTCAAAGTAAATAAAGGAGAATCCAGTCCCATTAATGACGTATTCGATCTCACATTCCAGCGGTTGAGTCCTTGCCAGCCCGACTTCCCAATCCCCACTTCAAATGACTTATGGAAAGCATACTCAACATATAAATCCAACACACGAATTCGAAAGTCTTTATCATTAATATTGTAATTATTCCCACCAAAGATGGAATAGACAAAAACTTTGGGAGTGATTTGGGAAGAAACTGGAATTCGCAATCTTCTCATGGAAAGGTCGGTATATGAGCCCGTCAACTCATTATTGACAAGTGATCCCTCATTCAATTCAGAGAATCGCAACCAAAATTGTGCTTTGACATTCCAATTTATTTTAGGTTGGAATTTCTCCTTTTCTTGTGCGTTGGTTAATCCAGTAAAAACTAGTATCCATCCAAACGCCCAAAGCCATATCTTTTTCATATTTGAAACCCATTTCAAGAAGCAAAACTAATCCAAATGCATTGTCAAAAAAGTGACAAATGTTATGAAATAATTACTTTTTTTGTTCGATATTTAAACTAAATCGATGTAGTTCAAATCTTTAAAAAAGTTGATTTTTTTGGCTCTAAGCGATTATTTGAAATCTCAACTTCGGCATTCCATCAGAAAAAAAGCAAAATTTAATTTAAGGGTATTTTTAAGCGTTTTAAGGCATTTTTGCTTTTTAACAAATGTTGATAAAATTCATCGAAATTCTTCTTAAATCGTTTGTTTTGGATTAAAAAATTGTAAATTTGAGTATAATGTTTCCGTCTTTTTCAAAGACGGTTTTTTATGAAAAATTCAATTACTCAAAACTAATTTATGAGCGAGCAAAACAAACCGCAATATTCAGCCGATAGTATTCAGGCGCTGGAGGGAATGGAGCACGTAAGAATGCGTCCTTCCATGTACATTGGGGATGTTGGTGTAAGAGGTTTACACCACTTGGTTTACGAAGTTGTAGACAATTCAATCGATGAAGCACTTGCAGGACATTGTGATACCATTTCGGTAGCTATTAATGAAGACAATTCCATCACCGTTAAAGATAACGGACGTGGAATTCCAGTGGGTCTCCACAAAAAAGAGGGTGTATCCGCACTAGAAGTGGTAATGACCAAGATCGGTGCCGGAGGTAAATTTGACAAGGACTCTTATAAAGTTTCTGGTGGATTACACGGGGTTGGTGTAAGTTGTGTGAATGCCTTATCCGAGCATTTAAAGGCAACTGTGCACAGAGAAGGGAAAATTTGGCAACAGGAATATTCTAGAGGTAAAACCCAATATCCTGTAAAAACAGTGGGCGAAATTGACACCACTGGTACAGAGGTAACCTTTTTGCCAGACACCACTATTTTCCAGCAAACCACAGAATACAATTACGATACACTGGCGACCAGAATGCGTGAATTGGCATACCTCAACAAAGGTATTACCATCACCTTAACGGATAAGCGTAGAAAAGATGATGAAGGTGAGTTCATCCATGAGAAATTCTACAGTACAGAGGGACTATCTGAATTTGTTCGTTATTTGGACAGCACCAGAAATCCAATCATCAGTCATGTGATTTCCATGGAAGGCGAAAAGAATGGAACTCCGGTGGAAGTAGCCATGATTTACAATGATTCCTATGCCGAAAACTTACATTCTTATGTAAACAACATCAATACTCATGAAGGTGGTACGCATTTATCAGGTTTCAGAAGAGGTTTGACGCATACTTTGAAAAAATATGCCGATGAATCCGGGTTATTGAAAAATGTTAAGTTTGAAATCTCTGGGGACGACTTTAGAGAAGGTCTTACGGCCATTGTCTCGGTAAAGGTTGGTGAACCGCAATTCGAAGGTCAAACAAAAACCAAATTAGGAAACCGAGAGGTAAGTTCAGCAGTTTCTCAGGCCGTTGCCGAAATGTTGACGGACTACCTAGAGGAAAATCCGAATGATGCGAAAACCATTGTTCAAAAAGTAATTCTTGCCGCTCAAGCACGTCATGCTGCTCGTAAAGCGCGTGAAATGGTACAACGTAAAACCGTGATGAGCATTGGGGGATTGCCTGGTAAATTATCAGATTGTTCTGAAACGGATCCAGCATTGTGCGAAATCTTCTTGGTCGAGGGTGACTCGGCAGGTGGTACTGCAAAACAAGGGCGTGATCGAAACTTCCAAGCGATTTTACCATTAAGAGGTAAGATTTTGAACGTTGAAAAGGCCATGCAACACAAGGTTTTTGAAAACGAGGAAATCAAGAATATGTTCACCGCACTTGGTGTATCCATCGGAACAGAGGAAGATCCAAGAGCATTAAACTTATCAAAAGTACGCTATCACAAAGTAGTGATTATGTGTGATGCCGATGTCGATGGTTCACACATTGCAACGTTAATCTTGACCTTCTTCTTCCGATACATGAGAGAAATGATTGAGCAAGGCTATGTGTACATTGCCACACCTCCATTATATCTTGTAAAGAAAGGTCAAAAAAGAGAATATGCTTGGGATGATAACCAACGTGACATGATTGCTCAACAGATGGGCGGCGGTGTTACCATTCAAAGATATAAAGGTCTTGGGGAGATGAACGCTGAACAATTGTGGGATACCACCATGAATCCAGAATTCAGAACCTTGCGTCAGGTAACTATTGACAACATGACGGAGGCAGATAGAGTATTCTCTATGTTGATGGGAGACGAAGTTCCACCACGGAGAGACTTTATTGAGCGCAATGCAAAATATGCGAATATCGACGCCTAAGTCTCTTAGTAACAGAATTATTCATACACACTTCTTCAATAGGAGTGTGTATTTTTTTTTAAATTCGTAACATCAACAAATAATTCTATAAAAAATGAAAAAGTACATTTTACTCACAGCACTATTGTTTTCATCCGTATTTTCGGTAAAAGCGCAAGATGGATTCGAAAACATTCTTTTGGCTGATGTGGCCGACTCTCAAAAACTATTGCAAGCTTATTTCGCTCCAGGAATGGAAGGATTCATCAACAGTATGAACAACGGATGGGCACACACAGCAAAAGTTCACAAAACCTTAGGTTTCGACATCTCCATCGGAGTTAGTGCATCTGCTATTCCTTCAGAAAGAGAACTGTTTAACATCGGAGCATTAGGATTGACTTCCGTAAGCTCGACCTCTTCTACTGCATCAACTTTTGGTGGACCCAATAACACAACGATGATGACGGTTAACACCACCATCAACGGACAAGCTGTAAGCGCAAATTTTGAAATGCCGGGAGGTGTTAAGGACGATTTACCTTTGAATGCAGTTCCTGCTCCAGTGGCACAAATTACCGTTGGATTGCCTTGGAAAATGGATGCAATGGTGCGTTTTGTACCAAAATTGAATATTGGTGAAGATGATGGGTCTGTAGAAATGTTAGGACTTGGATTGAAGAAAGAAATTACAAGTTGGTTCGGTCCTTTAGAAAAAACACCACTTCACGTTTCTCTTTTAGCAGCCTACACTACTATGGATGTAAACTATGCTATTGAAGATCAAACTGGTGATTTTTCAGTACAGAATGCAGCAACTTCTTTCAGCTTGAATGCCTTTACAGTGCAAGCATTGGCTTCTTTGAATTTCCCAATCTTTAACGTTTATGGCGGAATTGGATACAATTCAGGAAGTGCCTCTTACGACATGACAGGAACCTTTACAGGAACCTACCAGACAGGATTGCCTGCACCAAATGATACAGTAACACGTCAATTGGGAGTTCCAAGAAATCTTGACTTCGACGCAAGTGGATTCAGAACCACAGTTGGAGCGCGATTGAGTTTAGGATTCTTCAAGATTTTTGCTGATTACACGCTTCAGAACTTTAATTCTATTACCGCTGGTGTAGCATTTAGCTTTAGATAATACCAATAATATATACCCATAAAAAAGACATCTTATCGGATGTCTTTTTTTTATGACAAATCTCATATTTTAAAGCCGAGTAAGTCGTATTTTTGTAGGAGTATTTATTAACCTAAAAATTATATTAAAATGAAAATTACTGTTGTTGGTGCAGGTGCTGTTGGAGCGAGTTGTGCTGAATACATCGCCATTAAGAACTTTGCTGCTGAAGTTGTTTTACTTGACATCAAAGAAGGATATGCAGAAGGAAAAGCTATGGACCTTATGCAAACTGCTTCGTTAAATGGTTTTGATACGAAAATTACTGGAACTACAAACGATTATTCCAAAACTGCAAATTCTGACATTTGTGTGATTACCTCAGGTATTCCAAGAAAACCAGGAATGACTCGAGAAGAATTGATCGGAATCAATGCAGGTATTGTTCGTACTGTTTCTGCTAATTTAATTGAGCACTCTCCAAATACCATCATCATTGTGGTGTCTAACCCAATGGATACAATGACCTATTTGGTTCACAAGACAACAGGATTACCTAAAAATAGAATCATCGGTATGGGTGGTGCTTTAGACTCTGCAAGATTTAAGTATCGTTTGGCAGAAGCTTTAGAGGCTCCAATTTCTGATGTAGACGGAATGGTAATTGGTGGTCACTCCGACAAAGGAATGGTTCCATTAACCAGACTGGCAACTAGAAATTCTGTTCCGGTAACTGAATTTATTTCTGACGAAAGATTGAATCAAGTAAAAGAAGACACCAAAGTTGGTGGTGCAACACTTACCAAATTATTAGGTACTTCTGCCTGGTATGCTCCTGGAGCTGCCGTTTCTGGATTGGTTCAGGCGATTGCTTGCGATCTTCATAAAATCTACCCATGTTCTGCATTGTTAGAAGGAGAATACGGATTGTCTGATTTATGTATCGGAGTTCCTGTAATGTTAGGAAAAAACGGTATCGAAAAAATCGTTGAAATCGAATTAAACGAAGCTGAAAAAGCACACTTAGCAGAATCTGCTGCAGGTGTTTCTAAAACGAATGGATTACTTGACGTGTAGTCAAGGCATAGATAGTTGAATTAAAAAGCCCTGAAGAAATTCAGGGTTTTTTTATGTTTACGACAATCCGGAAATCTTTCCGTTGTCATCAATAGTCATTTTTTCAGAAGCTGGCGCCGATGGCAATCCTGGCATACGCATCATCTTTCCTAAAATCGGAATGATGAATCCAGCTCCAGCAGCAATTTCAATCTCTCGTACTGTTACTTTAAATCCTTCTGGCCTTCCGATAAGGGTGTCATTATCCGAAAAAGATTTTTGCGTTTTTGCCATACAAATTGGGAAACCACTAAATCCTAAGCGATCAATACGTCTTAAGTTCAATTGGGCCTTTTTATCGTATTCAACTTCTACCGCCCCATATATCTCTTTGGCAATTCTGTAAATCTTTTCTTTCACCGGACTATCCCACTTGTACAAAGGCTTGTATTGAGTCGCCTTGTTTTCAACAACATCAACAACTGCTTTGGCCAAGTTCTTCGTCCCATCTCCTCCTTTTGCCCATCCTTGAGACAGAATGGCCTGTACCCCTAACTGGCTACATTTGGAAATAACATAATCCACTTCTTCAGCAGAATCAGAATCAAATGCGTTGATCGCAACCACAGGTTCGATGTTGAATTTTCTAATATTCTCGATGTGTTTCTCTAAGTTTCCAAAACCAAGAATCACGCGCTCCATGCTTGGCATGTTGTATTCCTCCTTCTTAGCACCACCATGATGACGCAGCGCACGAATGGTAGCAACCAATACCACACATTTGGGATTCAAATTAGCGAATTGCGACTTGATATTCAAGAATTTCTCAGCACCCAAATCGGCACCAAAACCAGCTTCTGTCACCACATAATTGGACAATGATAATCCCATTTTTGTGGCAATGATTGAATTGGTTCCTTGCGCAATATTCGCAAAAGGACCACCGTGGATAATGGCAGGATTATCTTCTAAGGTTTGCACCAAATTCGGCTTGATGGCCTTCTTTAATAAAATCGCCATGGCATGTTCAGCCTTTAAATCTCGAGCATAAACGGGTTGCCTATCGTAAGTAAATGCAACCAAAATATTCCCCAAGCGTTCTTTCAAATTCTTAAAGTCGGTTGCCATACATAGGATGGCCATCACTTCCGAAGCCGGGGTAATGTTAAATCCGTCTTCTCTTGGAATTCCGTTTGCCGTTCCACCTAAACCAATCGTAATATGACGTAAGGCCCGGTCATTCATATCAATCACACGCTTCCATAGCACTTGTCTCGGGTCTATATTAAGATTGTTCACTTTGCTTTGAATGTTATTATCAATCAAAGCAGCCAACAAATTATTTGCCTTTTCAACTGCGTCAAAATCACCCATAAAATGGAGGTTGATATCTTCCATTGGCACCACTTGACTATGACCACCTCCAGCAGCACCACCTTTGATTCCGAATACGGGACCTAATGAAGGCTCCCTTAATACCACCGTAGCTTGCTTGCCTATTTTGTTCAGACCTTCCGTCAATCCAATAGAAACTGTGGTTTTCCCTTCTCCCGCTGGTGTTGGGGTGATGGCGGTTACTAGAACAAGATTATTTTGCTTTATTTTCTCTTCATCAATTAGACGAAGTGGTAGTTTGGCTTTGTATTTTCCGTAGTACTCGATATCATCCTCATCCACCTTTAGCTTGGCAGCTATTTCTCGGATATGCCCCATCTTATTCTTCTGGGCAATTTCAATATCGCTTAGTTTCATGATTGTAGGTTTTCAAATTTTAACAAGCACAAATATAGCCAATTAGCCTACCTTTTAAATGCGGATTTCTTATCTATTTAAAATCAAATTATTAGCTCAACTATTCATTCAAAAAAATTGGTTACTCTGCTTTGAAATACTATATTTGCACGTTTTAATTTAAGAGAAGCAGATAAAAGAATAAAAGATGCAAAACAAAGGTCTTATCAAGTTATTTGCAATCCTTTTCGGATTGGTGAGTTTATATCAATTATCATTTACTTTTTTAGCAAATCAAGTTGAAGATGAGGCAAAGGCATATGCTACTGCCAACACTGCTGATAATGATGTTAGACAAAAAGCCGCACTAGAAAAAAGATATTTAGATAGTGTTGCAAATAAGGAAATTATTGATTTGGGAGTTGCCCAGTATAGCTACAATGATGTTAAGGACAAGGAGATGAATCTTGGACTTGACTTGAAAGGTGGTATCAACGCAATTCTACAAGTTTCGGTGAAGGAAGTATTAATTGGATTGGCTAACGAATCTAAAAACGAAGTATTTAATCAAGCCTTGGCAGCTGCTGATGCGAGATTGAAATCTAGTAACGCTACGTATTTGGACTTGTTTTATGAGGAATTCGAAAAAATTGCGGGAACCACCAAATTAAGTGATCCATCAATTTTCGGAACGAAAGCCTTAAGCGACAAAATTGAATTCAACGAAGACAACGAGACTGTAAAAGAGACCTTACAAGAAGAAATCAACAGTTCTATCGGTACGGCATTTGAAGTATTGAGAAGTAGAATTGATAAGTTCGGTGTAACGCAACCTAACATCCAAAGAATTGGAAACTCTGGTAGAATTCAGATTGAATTACCTGGTGCGAAAGATATCGAGCGTGTTACCAAGTTAATTACCAGTAAAGCAGAATTACAGTTTTGGGAAGTATATACCAATGCTGATGTTCAGAACTTCTTCTTCGAAGCCAACACCAAAGTGGCGGAGATGTTGAAGGACGAGCCTACGGAAGTGAAAAAAGATTCGATTAAGAAAGATGATATCGACGATCTTTTAGGTGAAACAACTGATTCAACCAAAGTTCAAAAGAACTTATTCACCTATTTATTCCCGAACGTAGCTCAAAATCAAAACCAATTAAGTTCTTTGGTGGCTCAGGCCAAAGTTTCGGATACCGCCAAAGTAAACGAGTTATTGGCGAAAAAAGAAATTAGAGCTTTACTTCCAAACAATATCAAGTATGCAAAGTTCCTTTGGGATTACAAATCGACCAAAGGTGCAAATTCAGATGATGAATTTATTGCTCTGTATGCTATCAAAGGAAATAGAAACGACAAAGCTGAAATTGAAGGTGATGTAATTTTAGATGCTGCTCAGGTATTTGATCAGTTGAACAAGCCTGAAGTGAGCATGACCATGAATAGTGTTGGTACCAAGCAGTGGGCAAAATTAACTTCGGAAAACGTTGGTAATTTTGTGGCTGTAGTATTGGATGACTACGTTTATACTGCTCCTTCTGTAAACCAAGCGATCACTGGGGGTAGAACTTCTATCTCTGGTGGAAATATGACGATCGAAGAAGCAAAAGATATCGCCACTGTATTAAAGGCTGGTAAGCTTCCTGCTGCGGCAAGAATCATCGAAGCAGAAGTTGTTGGACCTTCATTAGGACAAGAAGCCATTGATGCGAGTTTCCTATCATTCGGATTAGCCATTATTCTTGTATTATTATGGATGGTTCTTTACTACGGTAAAGCAGGTATTTATGCAGACATTGCCTTGGCTGTAAACATCTTGTTTATCTTCGGGATCCTAGCTTCATTTAATGCAGTATTAACGCTTCCTGGTATTGCCGGTATCATCTTAACTATTGGTATGTCGGTAGATGCGAACGTAATTATTTTCGAGCGTATCAAAGAAGGATTATTTAAAAAGAAAGGATTAAAACAATCGATTGACGAAGGATTTAGTATCAAAGGTGCTTTATCTGCGATTATCGATGCAAACATTACAACCTTATTAACCGGTATCATCCTTTATGTATTCGGAACAGGACCTATCAAAGGTTTCGCTCTAACATTAATGATTGGTATTGCAACCTCATTATTTACTGCGGTATTCATTACTAGAATTGTAATCGATAGCTTCGTAGACAAAGGATCGGATTTAACCTTCAATACAAAAATCTCAGCAGGATGGTTCCAAAACCTAAGCGTAGAGTTCTTGAAAAAGAGAAAAATCGCTTATGTGATTTCAGGAGCGGTAATCTTAACTGGAATCATTTCGATTACTACTTTAGGATTAAAGCAGGGTGTTGATTTCAAAGGAGGTCGTTCGTACACGGTTCGTTTTGACAAGACCATGAATGCTACAGAAGTAGCCTCTTCTTTGAAGGAAGTATTTGAAACTGCACCTGAGGTGAAAACCTATGGAGCGGACAATCAATTGAAAATTACTACTGTTTATCGTATTGATGAAACTGGTCAAGAAGTAGACGAAGAAGTACAAGCAACTTTATACCAAGGATTGAAGCCTTACATTGGTGACACTACCTATGAGAACTTCAAGCCTGGATTCGAAAAAGCTCCAAATTCAAATGGAATCATGAGCTATAGAAAAGTAGATCCTACCATTGCCGATGATATCAAAACCTCAGCATTGTATGCGGTATTTGGTTCCTTAATTATTGTATTCTTATACATCTTATTACGATTTAGAAAAGTATCCTTTAGTATCGGTGCGGTTGTGGCAGTATTCCACGATGTATTAATCGTACTTGGGGTATTCTCAATTTTCTATAAGGTGATGCCATTCGATATGGAAATCGGACAGTCGTTCATCGCAGCAATTCTAACAGTAGTTGGTTACTCGCTGAATGATACGGTGGTAATCTTCGATAGAATTCGTGAGTTTGCCGGAATCCATACCAACTGGAAATACACTGATGTTGTTGACAAAGCTTTGAGTTCGACCTTAGGTAGAACCATCAACACCTCATTTACTACCTTATTGGTAATGTTGGCCATCTTCTTATTTGGAGGTGATTCCATCAAAGGATTCATGTTTGCCTTAATCATTGGTGTGGCAGTAGGTACCTACTCTTCATTATTTGTGGCAACGCCTATCATGTTTGATACTACCAAGAAAGAAGAGAAAGGAAAGAAATAAAAAATTTGAAGATATAGTAAAACCGTTTTTAACAAACTTGAACTAGTGTTAAAAACGGTTTTTTGTTTCAAGACATGAGTATTATTAAACTTCACGATTTGTACTTTAAGCCTTACATCTCAAGTAAGGAAATTCAATCTATTGTACAGCATCTGGCCAAAAGAGTAAAAGCAGATCTGCCTGAGGGAGAGATTCCATTGTTCGTTGGTATCTTAAACGGTTGTTTCTTGTTTGCTGCGGATTTCATTAGAGCCTATGAAGGTGATTGTGAAGTTTCATTCGTAAAACTAGCTTCCTATCAGGGTACCGAATCAACTGAGAAAGTGAAGCAATTGGTTGGGATCAATGAAGATTTGACCAATCGTACGGTGATCATCCTAGAGGATATTATCGACACTGGAAATACCCTTCAAGAAATCTACACCATCTTCCGTGAGAAGAAATTAAAAGACTTGAAAGTAGTCAGTTTATTTTTCAAACCTGACGTCTATAAAAAAGAGCTCCCAATTGCGTATATTGGGAAAAATATTGAAGATAAATTCGTAGTTGGCTACGGTTTGGATTACGACGAACTTGGTAGAAACTACTCATCTATATATCAAATAACAGAAAAACCTAAAATGAAAAACATCGTATTATTTGGCCCTCCAGGTGCGGGAAAAGGAACACAAGCAGCATTCTTAAAAGACATGTATAATTTGGTACACATTTCAACAGGAGACGTTTTCCGATTCAATATTAAAAACGGAACAGAACTTGGAAAATTAGCCAAATCTTTTATTGATGCAGGTGATCTAGTACCAGATGAGGTAACCATCAATATGTTAAAGGCTGAAGTTGAGAAAAACGCAGATGCCATTGGTTTCATTTTTGACGGTTTTCCAAGAACAGAATCTCAAGCTGTTGCTTTGGATGAATTTCTAGCTGAAAAGGGAGAACAAATCAACGGTATGATTGCCTTGGAAGTACCTGAAGACTTATTGGTAGAACGCTTACTTGAAAGAGGGAAAACCAGTGGAAGATCTGATGATACTGATGTAAACAAAATCAAAAATCGATTCAACGAGTACAACACAAAAACTGCTGTTTTAAAGGCATTTTTCGAAGCGCAAGGAAAATACTATGGTATTGATGGTGTTGGCTCAATAGAAGAGATTACGACACGTATTGCCAAAGTATTTGATTCTTTATAATCAAACAGACTTCATTCCCAAACTCATAACACAATAACAACTGTCTAACTCGACAACTCATGACGGAAGGAAACTTTGTAGACTATATTAAAATATTCGCCTCTTCAGGGAAAGGAGGTCGAGGGTCTGCGCATTTGCATCGTGAGAAATTTGTGGAAAAAGGCGGACCAGATGGCGGAGATGGTGGTCGTGGTGGTCATGTCATTATTAGAGGAAATAAGAATATGTGGACCTTATTCCACATGAAATTTCAAAGACATTTTAAAGCTGGTCACGGAGGTGATGGCAGTAAAAGTAGAAGTACGGGAGCCGATGGTCAAGACATGTATATTGATGTTCCTTTAGGAACCATCATTAGAGATGCTGAAACGGATGAGATCCTAATTGAAATTACAGAACACGCCAAGGAAGTTATTTTGCTTGAAGGCGGAAAAGGTGGTCGTGGAAACTGGCACTTCAAATCGCCAACCAATCAAACACCTAAATATGCGCAACCAGGTATTCCTGGACAAGAAGGATGGTTTCGCGTTGAGTTAAAAGTTTTGGCTGATGTAGGTTTGGTAGGATTCCCAAATGCAGGGAAGTCTACTTTATTATCGGTAGTTACTGCTGCCAAGCCCAAAATTGCTGATTATGCTTTTACGACTTTAAAGCCGAACCTTGGAATCGTAAATATCAGAGATCAACATTCCTTTGTCATGGCCGACATCCCCGGAATCATTGAAGGTGCTGCAGAAGGCAAAGGCTTGGGTCATTATTTCCTGCGTCATATTGAACGGAATTCCTTATTACTATTTTTGATTCCAGCGGATAGCGATGATATTCAGAAAGAATACGATATTCTTTTAAACGAACTTCGAAAACACAATCCAGAATTACTAGACAAAGACAGAATCTTAGCGATTTCTAAATCCGATATGCTGGATGAAGAGCTAAAAGAGGAAATCGAGAAAGAGCTACCAACCGATCTTCCTTGTTTATTCATTTCTTCTGTAGCCCAACAAGGATTGCAACAGTTGAAAGATAAGTTGTGGGCTACACTTAATAGCTAATTAGTTTTCTAAACGAATTTTTATTGGTAATTGGTATTGCGTCGCGACGGGTATACCTCTTTTTGTTGCTGGCAGTACTTTTGGCAAATCAGAAATACAAAGCCGAATGATACTGTCAAGTTCAGGAAGGTTTTCCTTCAATTCATCAGAATTATGAATGGATTGCAATGCAATCTCTCCCTCAGCAGAAACTAACAAATCAACCTTAATAGTTTCATCAATATCAAAAACAGATTCCAACTCGTGTTTGGCCATACTCATTCCTATTTTCTGGTGTATGGTTCTTCGAAAACAATCCGATTTCTTTTGCTTTTCAATAATCGAATTACACTCGGGGAAGGACGGAGACAAATCAACCGATGAAAAATTCACTACCGTATCCAATTGTTTCAATTTTGACTTTTTAACCAGTGGTAATTTGTCACAGCTTACAAGCGTTATTAAAACAAAAAAGAGGATGAAAACCTTCGGCTGATTCATAGGGTGAATTTACTAAATTTTGAGCAAAATAGACGAGATGAATCTTCGTTTAACTTGTAACAAATCAATCCTCTAAGCGTCAAATAATCAACCTATGGATATCTTTTTCTTACTTCTAGGATTCGTTTTGGCTTTGGTTGGCTTAATCGGAGCCTTCTTACCCGTTCTACCCGGTCCGTTTTCAAGCTGGTGCGGACTCCTATTGTTATACTTGACTAGCGTTGTTCCTATGGATTATACATTTTTAGGAATCACCTTATTCGTAGCCATTCTCATTTGGGTCCTCGATTATTTCATTCCCGCTTTTGGAACCAAGAAATTTGGCGGAAGTAAGTATGGAATCTACGGAACCACGATTGGATTGATTATCGGACTTATCTCCCCGATTCCTTTTGGTATTCTTATCGGAGCTTTTTTGGGTGCACTGGTTGGCGAATTGCTGTACGATAGCAAAGACACAAATCGAGCAATGAAAGCTTCTTTCGGAGCCTTTGTAGGTTTTCTTGCTTCAGCAACCTTAAAGTTTTCAGTAGCCGCTATTTATGTAGTGCTGTTTTGTATAAAGTTTTGGGAATATAAAGGAGATTTCTTTTAATCATTCCTCGGTGTCATTCCCGAGAAATCGGGAATCCAGTTGGTAATTTTCATACCATTGGGCTGACAAATCTTTCCAATCTGAATTATCCTTTTCAATCAATTCGATCTTCCAACTTCTATTCCATTTTTTCAATCTCTTCTCCCTTAATATGGCTTCATCAATTGATTGAAAACTTTCAAAGTAAACTAGCCTATGAATGTTATATTTTGAAGTAAATCCTTTTATCAACTTAGACTTATGCTCAAAGACCCTTCTTTGAAGGTCATTTGTTACTCCAATATAAAGGGTGCCATAAAACTTACTGGCCAATATGTAAACATAATATTGATGGATTGTTTTCATAGCAATAATAGATTCCCAATCAAGTTGGGAATGACAACGTATAAAAATAAAAGTATAGAATTCTTATTTAACTTCCAGACTCGTAAACTTAAATGTCGAACCGTCAAACAAGCCTTTGTCACTGAGTTTTAGCGAGGGAATCACCAACAATCCCATAAAAGACAAGGTCATAAAAGGAGCTCGAAGCTGACTTCCCATCTGTTTGGCCAGACTATCTAACTTTGAATAGGCTTTTCCAATTATTTCCGCAGGTTGATCACTCATGATTCCGCCTACAGGGAGTGCAACTACTTCTTCAATTTCCTCAGAAACCACACATATTCCGCCTTTATTCTCAATCAATAAGTTCACCGCTTTACAAATCATTTCATCACTAACTCCTACAGCGATTATATTATGAGAATCGTGTCCTACTGAACTTGCAATGGCTCCCTGTTTCAATCCGAAGTTTTTGATAAAAGCAATGGCTGGGTCTTCATTACGATAGCGGTTCACCACGGTCATTTTTAGAACATCAGCATCAATATTGGAAACCAAATTTCCATCTTGAATGAGGGAATCACATTCAATTTGATTCGTAATCAATTCGCCATCCAAAGCCTCAATCACTCGAATTCTATCCGAAGCCGAATGGAATTCAAAGTCGCTCACCTTTTTAAGCGAAGTATCAAAATTATTCAATACTTCAAATTCGATATCCGCAACAAACGATTTCCCATTTTTGGCTACCAATACCCCGTCTATATAAGTTTCTAAGACCTTAAAACTCTCTAGGTCATCTACCAAAATAAAATCAGCCGGATCACCTTCACTCAATAATCCGACATCTAGGTTATAATGATGAACCGGATTGACACAAGCCGATTGTAATACTTTAAAAACATCAATTCCTCTGGCAACAGCACGTGCACACAATTGATTGATGTGTCCGACTAACAAATCATCCGGATGTTTGTCATCCGAACAAAACATGATGTTTTCAAAATGTTCAGGTAGCAAATCAATTAAGGATTCGAAATTCTTCGCAGCACTACCTTCTCGAATGATGACCTTCATGCCTTTCTGAAATTTTTCAAGACCTTCTTCATAAGTAAAACATTCGTGATCCGTAGAAATGCCAGCACCAATATATTTGGTCAAATCATCACCTCTCAAACCCGGAGCATGCCCATCAACTGGTTTTCCAAATTTCTTAGCCCATTGAATCTTTTTCATAACCTCATCATCCTCGAAAAGGACTCCGGGATAATTCATCATTTCAGCCAGATACTTAATTTCAGGATTCTGTAACAGGGTTTTAATATCATTGGAATCAATTACTGCTCCTGCCGTTTCGAATGAGGTTGCTGGCACACAAGACGGAGCGCCAAAATTGAATTTTAAAGGTACTTTTTTACCATTTTCAATCATGAATTCCACACCCTTTACGCCTAATACGTTGGCAATTTCATGCGGATCAGAAACTGTGGCTACGGTTCCATGAGTGACTGCAATTTTAGCAAACTCGGAAGGCACCAACATAGAGCTTTCAATATGAATGTGGGCATCTACAAAACCAGGTAAAATGTAATGGTTGAATGCACCCTCAATCGGTTTAATCGATAAAATCTTACCATTTTCAATCAATAACTCTCCGGAATAAATTTTCCGGTTTTGAATGTCTACGATATTGCCTTGGATGGTCATGAGAACAAGATACAAATGTTAGTTGACTTCATCTCAATAATGTCAAAATTTGTATTTTTAAAACAAATTGTTATCCTATGAAAATCCCTTACAAAAAACAACATCAACGATTCAATCTATTTTTAGGAATCATTTGGTTGATTCATTTTCTATTTAATCTTTATGAAGATAAGGAGTTACGATTATTCAATGTGATGTGGTTGATCTTATCGATAATATACCTAAGCATGTATTTTTACAATCGAAAAGCGAAGTACTTGACCATTGAAAATGGAATCATTAAACAAAATGTACTTTTTGGAACATACGTGAAAATTGATGATATCACCAATATCAAATACTTTGCTGGGGAATACACGCTCTCTACGAAATCGGGAGGAATGAAAATCAATACACATCATATTGACCCTGAGTATTTCGAGGTGTTGAAAAACGAATTACTTAAAATTAAGGAGTTCTAATTACAAGGAATCTTCCTTTAAAGTTTTAAAACGTTACCCGTCGCTTCAAATTCCTCTTTGGTAATCTTTACCCGATGATCAGCATCAAGATTGATTTTCCACTTTCCGTTCTTTTTTAATAGCAGAACAGTGAATTGGGAATATCCAGTTGATCGAAATTCGTCAGATCCTTTTTGTTTGATATTTACGGTGTAATATCCCCTTTGATAGACCTTTCCTTCAGAAATAGCCGTAGATAAAATTGAAAACTCAATATTCATCTTGCTTCCTGTTGATTTCATGTTGTCAAAAAACTGTCTCAGACTCGCAAAATAATCTTCGGCTTTTCGAACCACATTTCTATCGATAGAAACCCTCGTCATTTCAGGATCTTGAATAGACAACATTTTATCAATGTCTAAATCTCGATAAGATTCTAAAAAGGGTGTCCAAACATCAGCATTAACGGCTTTAATAATGGCTTCATCAGATGGCTTTCCTTGGGCCTTAATAGTTCCGATAAATAGGATTGAAAAGAGTAATGAGAAGTATACTATGGATTTCATGATTTGGAAGTTTTCGATTGAATTTTAAAGATACAATCAAAATCCGCTCCTCACCATTAATTAGTGTTAACGTTTGTTAATCAGTAAATTAAAATCTTCGATCGGGATGAAACGCTTGAATATCCATGGAAGTTTTTTGCTCTGAAATTATTTCAGAAACCAATTTTCCAGTAGCCGGTCCTAAACTCCACCCCATCATGGCATGGCCCGTGGCAAGAATGGCATTTTTACACTTTAAAGTTCGTCCAATATAAGGTAAACCATCCGGTGATACAGGACGTAATCCACATTGAGCCTCTTCCTTCTCACCTTCGCTAATTTTTAAATCATTGTAAAATGATTCAGCAGCATTGGCAATCGCATTGACCCTTACCTTACTAATGTTATGATTGATTCCACTAAATTCCATCGTACCCGCAAATCGGGTAAATCCGTCCATTGGCGTTACGGCACATTTGGCCTCACAAAGAATGGTAGGAATGCTAATCCCAGTTTCTCGATGTACATTGATTCGATATCCTTTTCCGCCTTGCAAATGGAGTTTCATACCGATTTGTTTGGCAAGTTTGGCTGTCCAACTTCCCGCTGAAAACACAAACTCATCAGCTTCCAATTCTCGCTTATTGGTTGTGATTTTTGATATTTTGTTATTACTGATTTCAACATCTTTCACTTCCTCATTCGCCAATACAGTTACTCCTTGCGACTTCAAATATGCTAGCATGTCTGGCATAAAATTGCTGGGCGTCATATGAGCATCACAATGAAAATATACGGCTCCTTTAATATTCAAATTGGCATTGGGTTCTAAATGATCTACTTGTTCTTTGGAAAGCAATTGAACTTCCAAACCTTCTTGCATGGCTCTTTTGCCGACTTCCCATTCGGCTTCACCCATTTGGTCGGTCTTATACGCCATCAATAATCCTTTATGATCGTAATGGAAATCAAAATCCCCTGAAGATTTCATTGCCACGTACAAATCCTGACTCAACAAATTGAAGTCCTTAATAACTGGAATGGCAGCCTCCACTTTTGCCTTGGTGGCCGATTTTTTAAAAGCCCAACCCCATTTGATAAAGTCCCAATCCAACCGAGGTTTCATATAAAATGGACTAGCCGGATTAAACATCCATTTAATGCCTTTGGTGATCATACCGGGAGCAGCAAGGGAAATGATATGACTAGGTGTAATGTATCCTGCATTGACATAAGAAGCACCTGTGGAAAAATTCGATTTATCGACCACGGTCACTTGATGCCCTTCCTTATTTAGAAAATAAGCGGTACTGAGACCGACAATTCCACCACCAATAATTATAACTTTTTTCGCCATTTTATATTACTGAGAATCCATATGCATAAGGATCATCTTCTTTATCGATAATGATCGAGTTATAGCCATATACTTTGGCCCAACCTTTAACACTCGGAACGATTGCTGGATATTCTCCGACATTCGTTTCTTCTTCAATGTTACCAATAAAAGTGCTACCAATAAAACTTTCGTGAACATATTCCTCCCCCTTTTTCAATTTCCCTCTCGCATGTAACTGAGCCAATCGGGCTGATGTACCTGTTCCACAAGGCGATCTATCTATGGCTTTCTCTCCATAAAACACAGCATTCCTTCCATCTGAATTTGGATCGATGACATTGCCAGTCCAGAGCAAATGGGTCACTCCTTTGATCGTCGAATCCTCAGGATGAACGAATCGATCTGGATAAACTTTTCTAATTTCATTACGGATAAACTGTGAATATTGCACAATCTGTGAAGCCGTAAAATCTTGTATCCCTGAAAAGTTTTCTTGTGCATCGAAAATGGCGTAAAAATTACCGCCATAAGCCACATCAAAGGATAATTCTCCAAGTCCTGGACAATCTATGGTAAGGTCTTTGGCAATCAAAAAGCTTTTTACATTGGTCAGTTTTACCCAATTCACCTTATCTCCTACCTGTTCATAATCAATTTCGACTAAGCCTGCAGGTGCCTCCATTCGAATCTTACCAGGAGTCTTCGGTTTAATCAATCCTTCTTGGATTCCAATGGTAATGGTTCCGATGGTTCCATGTCCACACATAGGCAAAGCTCCCGACGTTTCAATAAATAAAATGGCAAAATCATTTTCCGAGTTATGAGGCGGATACAAGAAAGAACCACTCATCATGTCATGACCTCTTGGTTCAAACATCAAACCGGTACGAATCCAATCGAACTCCTTGATAAAGTGTTGCCGTTTTTCACTCATATCAGCACCTTTCAAATCAGGATGTCCTGTTTTCACCACTCGCACTGGATTACCACAGGTATGACCGTCGATACAATCAAAAATAAATTTAGCCATTACCCAATTCTTTAAGCTAATTTTCCATTAATAGTCCTCTGAATACCAAGGGGGTTACTATCTTTCAATTCGTCAGGCAGCAATTCGTTAGGCCAGTTTTGATAACTGAACGGGCGAACCCATCTTTTGATAGAATGAATTCCGACGGCTGTAAACCGACTATCCGTTGAAGCGGGATAAGGACCTCCATGAACCATGGACGGACATACTTCCACTCCAGTAGGTACACCATTGAAGATAATTCGGCCAACGCGGTTTTGGAGTGCATTTACAACATCAGCGAAATTTTCTAATTCAGAGTCGCCAGCAATCATTGTTCCTGTTAATTGGCCTTCCAAACTGGCAATAATTCGCTCCAACTGTTCGGCATTGTCGCACTGAACTACCATAGAAAAAGGTCCAAAAACTTCTTGATGTAGTTTCGGATTCTGCAAGAAAGTTTCTCCTTCAACCGTCACCACCATCTGGCGTGCATAATTTGTTTTTATCTCATTCTCATAACTTGAGACTATTTGAACCGCCTCTTGTTGAGTCGCATTTTTTTTATTCGACTCGTAGGCCTGATGAATGTTGGGATGCAACATGACTGATGGCTGCAAACTTGAAATTTCAGTTCCCAGTTGTTTTATAAAATTGGTGAGTTCTTCGCTCTTTAGACCTAAAATCAATCCAGGATTCGTACAAAATTGACCTGTACCTAAGGTAATCGAACCCGCATAGGTTTTGGCCAATTCGGCACCTCTGTCGGATATGGCTTGTGGTAATATCACTACCGGATTGATACTTCCCATTTCAGCAAAAACTGGTATCGGTTCTGGTCGTTGTGCGGCTAAGTCGAGTAAAGCTCGACCTCCACGAATACTTCCCGTGAAACCGACTGCCTTTACCTCCGGATGTTTTACGAGTTGTACACCCACTTCAATTCCGCTTGAATTCAAATTCGAAAAAACTCCATTTGGCATTCCGGTTTTCTCCGCAGCTTTGACGATTGCCGAAGCTACTAACTCCCCCGTACCTGCATGCATAGGATGTGATTTGACAATCACAGGACATCCAGCGGCCAATGCTGCTGCCGTATCTCCTCCAGCAGTTGAATACGCCAATGGAAAATTACTTGCACCGAATACGACTATTGGACCCAACGGAATGTTCATCTTACGCAAATCAGGTTTCGGAGCCGGTTCTCTATCTGGAATTCCGTAATCGATGGTTGCTTCCACCCAAGAACCCTCTGCAACCAATTCGGCAAAAGATCGCAATTGGAAAACAGTACGTCCTCGTTCGCCTTTCGCCCGACCTTCCGGTAAACCTGTTTCACTGCAATAGGTCTGAATTAATTCATCATCCAAGGCTAAAATCTCATCAGCAATGGCATTTAAAAATGCTGCCTTTCGTTGGCCCGAGACAAATCGGAACTCCGTAAAAGCTTTTGCGGCTAATAAAACAGCAGTATCAATTTCTGCTTCGGTAGCTTCATAAAAGGTATGCTGATTTTCAGTATTGGTAATGGGATTGAAGGTTTTATAAGTGATGGTTCCCTCTGCTGATAAGGTACTTCCAATGTAATTTTTTCCAGTAATCATATCTATTGATCTATTTCAAATTTAATTCTCGTAAAGTTTAACAATTAACCTAAAAGGTCCAAAACTTCAAGCCTTTCTTTTGCCAGCATATATCGGGCATGGACATCGTCAATCTGTGTTTGATTTAACTTTTTTCCAAAGGTACGCAGACCTCCAGCGATATCATTATGATGAATTCCCATGGCAAGTTTAAGATACTCCAAAAGCAGGGGTTGGGCATCCAAATATGACAAAGAATTTAAAGCTTGTGAAATTTTGTTGGCCTCGTTCCAGTTGCGATTTGACACATACTCTTGCATCGTAACACTTGCTTTTGGAAAGATACAACCCACACCGGTAATTCCACCGCATGCCCCAGCTAGTCCAGCATGTACGGTAACAGTGTCTACTCCGGCTAAAACTTTTAAATCTTTATTCTCTAACATCAGCGTCTCAATAATGGAGACATCGATCGTAGAAATTTTAAGAGCGGTTACTTTTGGAAGTATAGAAAGTCTTAAGAGAAGTTCAGTGGATAATGCATGATAACCTGCTGCATCCGGATTGTTGTAGGGCATAATTGTTACGCCTACATCGGCCGCGGTTTTTTCGGAGAGTGCATAATAATCGTACATTTCTTCTTCAGTAGGAACTGACTTCGTCTTTGGTGGCATTACCATTACCGTATCCACACCAACTTTCGCAAGTCCGCCAATAATGTTTGAAAGTTCTCCTTTGGTTTTTGCGGAAGCACCACTTATCAATGGTACGTTGAATTCTTGAGCAACCTCAGAGAGCGACTCAAGTAACGCTAAACGCTGTTTGGCACTCAAATAGCTATTCTCACCCAAAGTACCAGAGCCAACCAGTCCAATCATGCGGCTTCCTCCTTTACCTTGAGCTTTTAAAATACTTGCTGCTTGTTTTTGGGTGGTATCAAAATCAATTTCAAAAGTGCCTGATTTCGATTCTTTCAACCATGTGAAAACAGCAGGCATGACGCCATTCCAATCAATTGCCATAATTCAAATTTTATGCAATCAAAATTACGATGGTATCGGTTTCTTTTTTAATTCATACTTATCCATAACTAATATTATTTTATCCTATTTTTAAATAAAAAATCATATAATGAGTATTTTTGTATTGTGAAGATTTTACCTTTTCAAATTCCGAAGCCCACCAATGATGCCCTGATTTACCAGGAAGATCACGAACTTGAATTTTACAATCAATTGCATCAGCACGAAGAAATTCAACTCAGCTTTATTGCTCAAGGTGAAGGAACCCTACTAGTCGGAGATTCATTAACTAGCTATTCCAAAGGCGATGTTTTTGCTATTGATAGCAATCTCCCTCATGTTTTTTTGAGCGCCAAAGAAGCAACTTCAAAATCGCTAATGCTTAGTTTGTTTTTTACACGAAATAGCTTTGGAAAAGGCTTTTTTGAATTGGAAGAAACTCATGAAACCAGAGACTTTTTCGATGGATTGAAAAACGGATTTAAAATTGAGGCTTCAAAAGAGGAAGTGTCGGATTTATTTTTAAACCTGAAACATCAAAGCAAGATGCAACGCTTTATTGCTTTGTTAGAAATTGTTCGAAGAATGTCACATGCCAAGAAGTCCATCCTCTCCAGCCAGATTTTTGAAAAGCGGTTTTCGGCAAATGAGGGAAAACGAATGCGAGACGTGATGGACTTTACCCTTCATAACTTCAACAAGGACATTCGGACAGAGACCATCGCTGATATTGCTTACATGACTCCCAATGCTTTTTGTAAGTACTTTAAAAAGAGAACCAACAAAACCTACAATCAGTTTTTAAATGAAATTCGTATCGAAAAGGCATGTCAATTATTAAACGGTACTGACGGATTGATTGCCGAGATTGGCTTTGCAACTGGATTCCGGAATCTTTCCAATTTCAACCGAAAGTTTAAAGAAATAAAAGGATTGACACCCTCAGCATATCGAGCGCAACATTAGAGATTCTTCCAAATCTCTTGCATCTTTTTGGGCAGGCTGTCCACAATTAAATCATAAGAATGATCTATAAATTGCAACGCCAATTTATCTGGAACATCGGCGTTTAGGGTCACGGTATTCCAATGTTTTTTGTTCATATGCCAACCTGGATTCACCCCATCATATTCTCCTCGCAATTCCTGAGCCCATTCGGGATCGCACTTCACATTCATTTTAGCCACTCCTTGCTCCCAGTCGTTTAATCCAGTGATTAAAAACATTTTATTCATCACTTTAAACACCAAGGTCACATCGTCAAAAGGAAAGTGTTCAGTGACTCCTTTTTTAGAAATACAATAGTCGCGAAGCTGGTCAATTCTCACAATTAACAAGAAATTAAAAGGCACTTATCAAATATAACATACTTTTAATCAATTCTTTAGTTTAAGACCCATGAAAAAACTTTTCTCATTGCTAACCCTTTTGACCTTCGCAATGGCTGTAGCGCAAAAAAAGAATCCATTTCAAGATTTCAAACTACTTGCACAAGAGACCCACAAAACTGTTTCGGTAAAACCTGGACAAAAAATCGATACGGCCTACTTCCGAACATTATTTCTTCCAGATGCACGATTCACTGTGGTGGGAGAAGAAAATGGTAAAAAGAGTCACGAAACCATGGGACTCGATGAATTTATAGCCACACTTTCCGACGAATATTACACCAAAGGCTTTCGCGAAGTTTCAAAGGGAATGATTTGTGATGAGTTTAACGGAATTGCACAAGTACAACAGGCCTTTTTCGCAGAAGATTCAGACGGAATGAATGGTTGGGGCGTTGGTTTGTACCATTTGATTTATTCAGATGGTAGATGGTGGATTAGCAATATGATTTGGACCATGAGTCCGAATGGTAAAGAAGGAATCCCTAAAAAGCTTCTAGAAAATCAATAAGTAGTTTCAAACTCTCCTTTGGATTCTCTTCCATGGGAACATGACCCGAATTTTCTAAAACTTCTAATTTAGAATTTGGAAGCAAACTGTCCATCTTGTTTCCATTTGCTAACGGAATCCAAGCATCTTGAGCTCCCCATATGAGTAAGGTAGTATGTTTGATACCCTTTAATTTTTCGACCGATTGATACTCATTCGCCGTAAAATCGATTCTAGCTCGATCTACAAAAGCTTGCCGATTTCCCTCTCTAAGCGCCATTTTATGGTATCGGGTGATGAGTTCATCAGTTATTTTCGATTCATCTGCATACACCTCTTTCATGTTTTTTTCAATAAAGAACCGAGGGGTCAAGTGTAATAATAAATCGCTCAAAATCGGGGTCTTTGCCATTTTAAAAACACTCGGTTGAGGCTTCCCTGTGGGCAATCCGCTTGCATCGACTAAAATCAGTTTTTCAACTTTATCTGGATGATTGGCTGTAAAATTCCATGCGATATTTCCACCTAATGAACTTCCTGCCAGATGAAAGCTATCTAGCTTGACCTCCTGAACAAATCGATTTAAAAAGTGTACATAGGATTGAATCGTGTAATCTCCTGTTTTGTTAGGTCCGGTCAACCCAAATGCAGGCAAGTCCATACGAATGACACGATATTTCGAAGTTAATTCACGGGTCCAGTCATCCCAAGTATGCAATGAAGAGGCTGTGCCGTGAATAAGAACTATTGGAAATCCTTTACCTTCTTCTCGGTAGTGCACTAAAAAACCATCTACATCAATAAATTTCGAATGTTCATTGGTGTAGTCCGTCTTTAATTCTTCCAAAGAAATATCTTGGTATACACCATTGTAAATTCCAATGGCTAACAAAAGAATCACAAAAAGCAAGACTTTCTTTGTGCGGCTCATATTACTTGATGATTTCGTATAAAATAGGCTTACTAGGAGTCGCGTCGTTCTCAAATGGGGCAATCATCAGATTTAACAGATACTCTCCATCCGGAACCGAATTGGGAACATAAATGAATTCGGTAATAGTGGCATCCATTCGTATTTCGCCATCAGTATTCCAAAAGGCATTGTGAGAAAGTAATTGACCTTCATCCTTTTCTTTATCAACCGAAGGCAAATCAATCAATAAATGTTTGATTCCTTTTTCCCTTAGGTAAATCGCCGCTTTTTCAGAAAGGTAAGTCGGGTTGGTATTGGAATAATCTTTACTCTTTTTGTCCTCCAAATTCGGAAGTGTTCGGATGACAATAGCATCTCTTTTCTTATTCCGTAGTGCAGTTTTCAATTGTTTTACCCCAATTAAAAAATCATCATTGTGATGCAGTGGAGCAATGGTGACCACCTCAGCCAAAAAGAAGTAATGTTTCAAGTTTTGGTTTACCGAATGCACCTCTTCTGTAATATGGCCTACACATTCAGTATGTGTAATATGCGAATGGGGATTGAATTGAATGGTATTAAAATTCACAACAGCTCCCTCAGAAACTTTGATGATACTATCCTCATAGGTTTCAGGATAAATTTTAGCGTCATCTATGTACCAAGCATTGACACTTTTACGCTCTGGGCTAATGGAGATGGAGATATCAATCGGTTTTGAGATATCAATTTGAATTTTCCTTGAATTGTATTCGATGGTAGCTTTAAACATAGGGTCATTTTAAATTTAACATAAACAAATCGGAGGCAATTCCGTCAGATAAAAACTTTCCTTTTTCAGTTGTTTTTAGGTTTCCGTTATCAAGATACAACAAATCTTCCTGAATATATTTCGCGCTTTGATTTTCTAAATAAGCCTTGTATTCCTTTCCATAATCATCTTCAACCTTCTGAAGTGATACGCCCCAAATGGTTCGTAATCCTGTCATTACATATTCATTGTACGAATCCTTTTTTGACAAAGTTTCTCTTTCAATGGGAAGTTCTCCACTTTCTATTGCTTTGATATATTTGACGTTGTTACGAATGTTCCAACTGCGTTGACGTCCATTAAATGAATGAGAAGAAGGTCCGATCCCCAAATAACTTTTACCTTGCCAGTAGGCCGAATTGTTCCGACTGATAAAGCCCTCCTTCCCAAAATTGGAAGTTTCATAATGCATAAATCCTTCATCTTCCAATCGGTCAATCAACATAAAAAATTGAATTTCAGCTTGCTCATCATCTACATCGGGAATCACTTCCTTTTCAATGAATTTGGCCAAAGCTGTTTTCGGCTCCACTGTTAAGGCATAACTCGAAATATGGGGAATCCCAAAACTCAAAGCAGTTTCAATATTTTCCATCCATTGCTCGTGGGTGGCATCAGGAATGCCGTAAATCAAATCCAAAGAAATATTCTCAAAATACTGCGTGGCCAACTCTAAGCATTTCTTTGCCTCTTCAGCATTATGAGCACGATTCATCAATTTCAAATCGTGTTCAAAAAAAGACTGAATACCAATGCTCAATCTATTGACTTGAGAGCTTGCCAACTCCTTAATTTTTTCTTCTGATAGATCATCCGGATTGGCCTCTAAAGTGATCTCAGGATCAATCACCTCATGGTGCCGGTAGACTGATTCAATAATTGAATCAATTTCTTCTTGACTTAACAAACTTGGGGTACCCCCACCAAAATAGATGGTTTCAATAGGTTCGTTTTCCAACTCATTTTTCCGCATTTCAATTTCCTTCACAATACAAGCCACCATTTCATCCTTGCGTTTCATGGAAGTGGAAAAATGAAAATCGCAATAGTAACATGCTTGTTTGCAAAAAGGAATATGAATATAAACTCCAGCCATAGATCAATTATGAGTGATCAATTATCAATTGTTTGTTCTTAATAGATACGTTCTTACTACTTAACTCGGTCGCTATTTTGTTTCACAAAACTGGCCCAACCTGTGTAGCTCTTTCCTTTCACTATTTTTGAAGAATTGTAAAAGTGACAAACCGCAGCGGCTAATCCGTCTGTAGCATCTAAGTTTTTTGGCAATGTTTTTAGCTGTAAGGTACTCTGTAGCATCTTTGCAACCTGTTCTTTACTGGCATTACCATTACCCGTAATGGCCATTTTAATTTTCTTAGGAAGGTATTCTGTAATGGGAATTTCTCGTGATAGTCCAGCGGCCATTGCTGTTCCTTGAGCACGGCCCAATTTTAACATGGATTGTACGTTCTTGCCAAAAAACGGAGCTTCAATAGCAATTTCGTCGGGATGATAGGTATCGATTAGTTCAATGGTTCGCTCAAAAATCAGTTTCAACTTCACGTAATGATCGTTGTATTTTTTGAGTTGTAACTCATTCATTTGAATGAATTCCATTTTTTTACCTTTCACTCTAATCAAGCCAAAACCCATAATGGTAGTTCCTGGGTCTATTCCTAGTATAATTCGTTCGTTGGTCAAGGTCAAATTCCTTTCTCACAAATTTAACGAATATATATTTGGAGGGGACTTAATGTCAGAAATTAATGTAGAAATATTACGGTTAGAACAAACCACTTAAAAGGTCTTCGGCTTTAAACCAAAGAAAAAGTACAATTGCCAACAACAAAACCAGAAACAATCCTCTTTTTGGGTTGGACTTTTTACGTTTTCCAAAGCGTCTTTCGAATTTCATAATTACGAAGTTACTATTTTTTTTGCTCGCAGCATTTCTCTTTTTCCTGGAGGGCCAGGGAGTCTTTCTACTTCAAATCCGACGGTCAACATGGCTCTTCGAACACTACCTTTGGCAGCATAGGTGGTTAGCACGCCACCATTCTTCATGGCTACAAACATCTTTTGAAAGATTTCCTCGGTCCATAGTTCAGGCTGATTGCGAGCGCCGAAGGCATCAAAATAGATCAAATCATATTGATTCTCGTCTGTTATATCTTGAAAGAATTGCTGACGTTTGGTAATTGAAAAATTCTCATGGATTTCAATCGGTTTCTCCCATTCCACATCATGCATTTTTTGGAAGTACGAATCGTATTCTTTAGCTTTCAATTCATCTACATAATTCAGAGCTTCAATTTCATCTCTGCCCACTGGATAGGCTTCGACACCTACATAATCAATGACCAAATCTTGTTTGACGTATTCTAAAAAAGTGATGAAAGCGTTTAATCCAGTTCCAAATCCGATTTCCAAAATAGATACTTTCCTTTGGGAAAGCTGATGCAATCCCGCTTCAATAAAGACGTGAAGGGCTTCTTGAATGGCACCATGTTTGGAATGGTACTGCTCGTTCCAATCTGGAAGATGAATGGTTGTAGAACCATCGGAAGTGATGATGATTTCCCGCTTCAAAATTACTTGATTAATAATTTTTGAATTCGAGGTATTGGACCCGGACACTTCACTTGGTGACAAGAAATACAACTGTTGATTACTTGATTGTGTTGCGGAATTAAAGAGTCTTTGTCCGTTAGGTTGTACAGAATCTTTTGTTGCATCAAGTAAAAATCTGAATAGCCTTTAAAGGCCACATCTCTATCATTTTCGTCGGTGAGAACGGCTGTATGTAATTTGATGAATTCCTGAGGATAGTCTTTTGGAAAATCGCCCTTCAACACCAATTGTTTGTTTTTGGCATTTTCATCAAACATTTTTAACATTAAAGCAGCCATTTCTGACTGCTTTACCATCATATTTTGATCGGTTTCAACCTTGACTTCTTTCTTCTGATTGCAAGAGGTAAGCAAGGCGACAAAACCAATGAGTAATAAGAATCTCATTATTTTTTCATTAAAACACCATGGGCTTCAAAAGCAAATTCCCTTTTTGGCTCAGTGATTAAAGCAATTTCTTCTTTGCTTTTCCCAGCGTCCTCAGCATAATGTCTTAATTCATCCACAGAAGTTTCTTTCACGTAGGCCTTACCTTCGACAATTACCTCTTTTCCTTTGCTATCCAATGGCATGAAGAATCCGTAATCTTTGAAACGAACCATTGATTGGATAGAATCGTTCAATGGCAACTTCATCCAACATCCTTTTTTAGAACAAACATCCGCAATACTTGAAGCAAATTTTACATTCAAGGTATCTCCTGCCTTCATGCTTGAAAATTTATCAAACATATTGGCTGCAGTCATTGCATTTTCATCGGAAATTTTCTCACCAAAGGAATTGTAAGCAAGATTATCATTGGTGTCATTACTTTTCTCAGACTTACAAGCAGCTAAGAACAACAAGGTGATTAACAATACATTAAAAGCTTTTTTCATAATTTCGATTTTTAGAATACAAAGGTAAAAAATATGATGGTATTTCATGTATAAATATCGAGATGAAAGCCAAATAAATTGTGTAATTTTGCACCTGCAAACAACAATCTATTTTATGAATTCAGATATCCGAATTGAACGCATCAAAGAATCAAAAATTTCTGGTGTAGACTTCAGCAATTTACCTTTTGGAAGTGTCTATTCTGACCACATGTTTATCACTGAATTTGTTGATGGAGAATGGCGCGACCCAAGGATTGTTCCTTTTGAGCCAATTGCATTGAGTCCATCAGCAAAAATATTTCACTACGGTCAATCGATTTTTGAAGGAATGAAGGCTTACAAGGATGCGAATGATGACATGTTCTTGTTTAGACCTCTAGAAAATGGAAGAAGATTGAACAAATCTGCATCTCGTTTGATGATGCCAGAAGTTCCGGAGGAGCTCTTCATGGATGGTTTAAAAAGTTTGCTCAAAGTTGATAGCGATTGGATCCCTACTACGGATGGAAGCTCCTTATACATCAGACCTTTTATGTTTGCGTCAGGAAACGGTTTTCACGCATCGCCTGCTGATGCATACACCTTCGTTATTGCAACGGCACCTTCAGGTCCATATTTTGGTGGAGAAGTACGCGTATTGATTGAAGAAAAATATGCACGTGCCGCCAACGGTGGTGTTGGATATGCAAAGGCTGGAGGTAACTATGCAGCGCAGTTCTATCCAACTCATTTAGCGAGTAAAAAAGGATTCAATCAAGTGATTTGGACGGACGACAATACACATGAATACATCGAAGAGGCTGGGGCCATGAACGTGTTTGTACGCATTAACGATACCCTATTAACAAGTCCGACCAGCGATCGAATTTTAGATGGAGTTACTCGAAAGAGTATCATTCAATTGGCTGCCGACCTCGGTATCAATACGGAGGTACGAAAAATTACTGTGAAAGAAGTGGTGGCGGCAGCAAAAGACGGTTCGCTTAAGGAAATTTTTGGAGCAGGAACGGCGGCGGTAATTTCACCTATCGCAGGATTTGGATACAAAGAGGAAACCTTTACACTTCCTGTATTGGAAGAACCAATGGCAGCCTTTTTAAAGAAAAAAATAACCGATATTCAAACCAACAAGGCAGAAGATCCTTATGGTTGGAGAGTTCAGGTTTAAAAAAATATCAAACTCAAGCGGAAGCATCGATTATACCAATCGGTGCTTTTTTTGTTTTTGCTATCTTTATTGAAACGCAAAAACAATGAAAAAATATCCAAAAGAAGACATTTACGTAGGTTGGGAACCTGAGAAATGCACGCACTCAGCAAATTGTGTAAGAGGATTACCTTCGGTATTTAAACCAAAAGAAAAACCTTGGATTAAAATAGACAATGCATCCAAAGAAGCCATCATAGCTCAAGTAGCCAAATGTCCATCTGGCGCACTATCTATTCATAGAGATTGATGAAAAAAGAAATCCTATTTGTTTTGTTATTTGGCTTTTTCAATTGTTCAAAGTCAGAAACTTCCAAGGCTATTTCAGCACCGCAATACCTCACGGTTTTGGGTATTGCTCAAGACGGAGGATCACCTCACATCGGATGTCAAAAAGATTGTTGTCAATCCATCTACAACGGACTTTCAAAAAGAAAAAGTGTTGTTTCTCTGGGATTGGTGGATACCGATAGGCAACAAAAGTGGCTATTTGAAGCCACTCCAGATATTGCAACCCAATTGGCTGATTTGGAGGAACATCATCTGAAAAATGAGTCCATCATCGATGGAATTTTTCTAACCCATGCGCACATCGGTCACTATACTGGATTGATGTATTTTGGAAGAGAAGCACTGGGGAAACAAGGCACCAAAGTATTTGCCATGCCGAAAATGAAGCAATTTTTGGAAACCAATGGACCTTGGAGTCAATTGGTGAACCTAAAGAATATTGAATTATCACCGCTAAAAAAAGACTCGGCAATTCAATTGAATTCGAGTTTGAGGGTGATTCCTTTTCAAGTTCCGCATCGCGATGAATATTCGGAAACGGTTGGCTACAAAATCATCGGGCCCAATAAATCGGCCTTATTTATTCCGGATATCGACAAATGGGAAAAGTGGGACAAGAACATTGTAGAAGAAGTAAAACAGGTCGATTATGCCTTTGTAGATGCTACTTTTTTCGATGCCAATGAAGTTAAAAGACCCATTTCTGAAATTCCGCATCCGTTTATTTCAGAAACTGTTTCCCTTTTCGAAAATGAATCACTTGCTACAAAAAGTAAGGTAGTTTTCATTCATTTCAATCATACCAACCCAGCTATCAAAAAAGAATCCAAAGCAAGGAAAACTATTGAAGCCCTCGGATTTCAGTTCGCTTCTGAAGGAGATCAATACGATTTATAAAACCAAACCATGAAATACAAACTCATTCTCATTTTTGCACTAAGCTTCACTCTTTCCAGTGTTTGTCAGGATCAAAAAGAAGACTTGGCTGGTATTAAAACCGCCATTAAAAATTATTACGACGGATATATTTATCGCGACATCAACAAACTTAACCAGGCTTTTGACACCATCAATGGTGCTATGAAAGTTCCCGTGAAAGAAAATGGAAAAGTTGTGGGATTTCGAAATCGATGGTTCAAAGAATTGCTACCAAAATGGGGCAATCGAAAACAAATGCCTTCCAAAACGCTTGCCAATTGTAAACTTGGAATTCTAAACATTGATTTGGTGGATTCTCAAATCGCCAGTGCAAAAATCAGCATGCAAGTTGATACAGTCACTTACATCGATATTCTATCCCTCCATAAGATTCAAAATGCTTGGAAGATTACCAATAAGATGTATACGGTTAGAGAAACTAAAAAATAACGAATTGAAACAAGAAGAACATAAAGTTGGCGAATTGATCTATGATGCGAATATCTATGATGGTATGAATACCTTTATGGACGACTTCGAATTTTACAAACGATGGACCACCAAGGGTGTTACCTTAAAGGTCTTGGAATTATGTTGTGGAACGGGAAGATTGACCATACCTTTAGCGAAAGAGGGGGTTGCGATTACTGGGGTCGACTTTACCGAGACCATGCTGACCCAAGCCAAATCGAAATCATTGAACGCCGGAGTTCAAATTGATTTTATAAAAGCAGATATTCGAGATTTTGATTTGAAGAACACATTTGATCTGATTTTTATCCCATTCAATTCCATTCATCATTTGTATAAGAATGAAGATTTGTTTGCCGCATTTCAAAGGGTACATCATCACTTAAAAGCTGATGGTACTTTTATTTTTGATTGTTTCAATCCGGATATCCGATTCATCACAGAAGGAGAAAAAGAATTGAAGCAAGTCTCCTCCTATGCTACCGATGATGGAAGAGAAGTGGTAATCAAAGAAATCATGCAATACAATCATCAAACTCAAGTGAACAGCATCGACTGGCATTACTACATTAATGGGCAATTTGATTCGGTTCAAAAGCTTGACATGCGAATGTTCTTTCCAAATGAATTGAATCACTACGTGACCTCAAATGGGTTTGACATCCTACATAAATTTGGCGATTTCGAGGAAGGTGAATTCAATGAATCTTCTCAGAAACAGATTTTTGTTTGTAAGGTAAAAAGTTAAAATACGGCATGGAAGATTACACCAATATCGAAGACCTAGGAATAGAAATTCACTGTCCCAATTGCAAGAATGAAATTGCAAACGACCCGAACTCCTTGGTTTTGGCAGAGGCCCAATGCGGAGCAATGTTAGAATGTGGCAAATGCTATGAGATTAGTTCTTGGAAATGGAAACTAAATCCATTTGTACTCGAACAGGTTCCGAATGAATTTGGAGGCACAATTGAGTGCGATTAACTCGCGAGTCTATCGGTTTAAAATCTCTTTTATATTCGGTTTGAAATAATTTGGCCCTTTTAATACCTTACCATCTTCGCGATAAATGGGTTTTCCATCGGCGCCCAATTTACTCATGTTCGAACGCTGAATTTCATTGAAAACCTCTTCAATTTTATCTTGCATTCCATGCTCTATAATGGTTCCGCATAAGATGTACAACATATCTCCTAAGGCATCCGCCACCTCAACCAAATCATTATTGTTGGCAGCTTCCAAATACTCTTCGTTTTCTTCGCGCATTAATTTGTAGCGCAGTAAGTTTCTATCGTCACCAATATGAGCGGTTGGTGTGTTCTTAATTCCTAATTTGAAAGCAGTGTGAAACTCGTGAACTGCATCTATCTTTTCTTTCA
>CEPZ01012812.1_pt1 | contig 92427 bp, 96 predicted proteins | sample 530461 | NCBI WGS metagenome assembly CEPZ01 (sample SAMEA2620106, study PRJEB7988) | marine metagenome | isolation source: saline water (ENVO:00002010), including
TTTACCAATTCAACCAGGAAAGATCGGTTAAAATCAGTGACATTTGTATCTTTAAAAACTTTCAGGATTGTCGTATCCAACTTAAAGTTCAAATATACTTTGGTACTGTTTGAATCGGTTGTATCAGCCTCCATGCGGGCCGTGCTTACCACCGGCGAAGCAATGGTATTATCAAAATTGAGATAATTGGATTCGAACTCACTAAAGACTGAATCGCCTCCGTCGGGGAAATAACGCAATTGAAATTCAGGATTATTATTCTCAATAGAATCTTTTTCAAATCGTAAAGACATCATGAAACTGTCTACAACTACTAAAGAATCATTATAATATGAAAAAGGCGTCTGAGCCGTCATGCTACTGCTATCAAATTTGATCAGGTTATACTTAAAATTATAATCATCTTTTTTCCCGAAATATAAATATTCAGTATTACCCATTTCGGGGGGTGTTCTGTAAGATACTGCTTTAACAACAGGAAATGAAATCGTGTCCAATTTCATTGGTGTACCATCTCCATCAACAGGGATAGCTGCTTCTTCGCAGGCTGAAAAGAAAGTTAAACCGATCATACATAAACGGATTGCAGTGTTCAGAAATGTTTTATTCATGGAAGGAATTATTGGAAGTAGTGCTACGATGAATTAGGCGAAATGTTTCGCCAATTCTTCGTTGAGCGCAGCGGCGGTAGCGTTAAAATTCGGTGACTCATCATCATCGAGTGCAATTGATACAAGTTTCTTTTTATGGGCTTTAATTCCAGGTAATGCTAAAAGTTTATTCGTCACATCGTTAGAGGGTGAATCCACGGCTACGATTAAATCGGCAAAAGGTGCGGCTGCCTCGTAACAATTTACCTTTTTCCCGGTAATGCCATCAGGCAGGGATACACCTGCTTTATCATAGGCCCCCTTTGAAAAAGTGCAATATTCATCAACTGAATGAACCGTGAGAACCGTTTTAATATCCCCGTAGAATTCTTCTGAATCATAGATCTGCTGATAGATCAACGGCACATATGCGCTCTGCCAACCATTACAGATCACAATGTCAGGTTTCCAAAACAAATGGGGTAAAGTTGCAATGGCCGCTTTTGAAAAATAAGCATAGCGTTGATCATTATCCGGGAGTACACGCCCATTCTTGGCCTTATAAAGCAAATTTGATAATGATTTGAACCATTTGACATTTTCCAGGAAATAAACCTGGACTCTTGTTTTGGGTATAAAAGCGCTTTTAGCTGAAGTGACTACATCCTCACCATTAAACTCAAAGGGAATTTCCCGCAGACGGATCACTTCCCTCAGGATGTATTTTCTTTCACTGACAAAACCGTATTTTGGAATCATGGTTCTGATATCATGTCCCATTGTTTGTAAAGCTAAAGGAACATCGACAGAGTATTTTCCTAAATGGGATGTATTTGCAAAGGGCGATATCTCCGTTGTGAGATAAAAAAGTTTTAAAGACATGTGTTCTCTATGTTTATTGTACTTTTAGTTGTTTGAGGGATTCCCGGGCTTTTTCATAAAATTCAGAACCGGGGAAATAATCAATCAAGCGCTTGTATTCTTCACGGGCTTTATTAATATTACCCATACTGCGGTGACAATGACCTAACTTGAGCTGTGCGTCATCATCCTTATCGGTCCCAGGGAAGGTGAAAACTTTTTCAAATTCAATAATCGCTCGCTTGTAGTTTTTCATGGTGTAATAACATTCCGCCAGCCAATATTGACTGTTATCCGCTAAATCGTTCAAGGGATCACTCATCACCAGACCGGCAAATCCAGTTACAGCCTTTTCAAATTCACCATTTTGATAAGCTGATAATGCATCAATGTAAGTTTTTTTATATTCGACCGGGCTTATTTTGGCGCTGACCTTATCCCCGACTTTGTTATTTTTTAAATTATACATTTCAGTAAAACTGTTTGTCAGGGTTACAATTTTATTCTCAATCATGACCAATTGGGCCAGAATTTCAAAATTTACACTGTCAATATAGGCAGCCTTATCTTCCATCAGCCGCATTTTATTTTGAATTGTATTAATCCGGTTGATCAAAAGAATGGCTACAGAATCGGTTTGTTCCTTGGCTTTCAGGTTTGCCTTCAGGGCATTTTGAAGTTCCGGCAGCAATAATCTAATCTGGGTATCTAATGAATCTACGCGCACATTTTCACGATCAATTTTTGCATTGAGTCGTTTTAATTCGCGTTTTGTAGCCGCATCCTGCCCGGATACAAAACTAAATGATGTAAGAATTAACAAGGTTGCCGTGAAATTAAGAATGCGCTTCGTCATGAATATCAGCCTCGGATTAAACAATCAAATTGAGGATTGGAATTTACCGCCTTTACACCCTACACGTCATTATCTTTTTCAGGAAGAATCAATCCAATTCTTCCCGGCCGAAATTCATGACCAATCCAATCATCATAAAACTGGATAATAAAAATGATCCCCCATAGGAAATAAATGGTAGGGGCAAACCTTTAACCGGGATCATACCTACAGTCATAGCACAGTTCACAAATACATGGGCGAGAAATATAGTCGCTATGCCAATTATAACCAGTCCTGAAAAACGGTCCGATGCATTAAGGGCTAAGCGAATCAATTTGATAAGCAGCCACAAAAACAGTACCAGCATGATCATCAAAGTTATAAAGCCCAGTTCTTCACCGATGACACTGACGATAAAATCTGATTCCTGCACAGGCAGGAATTTTAAATGGGTTTGAGTACCACGCCCCCAACCTTTCCCCATTAAACCACCTGATCCTAAAGCAGTTTTACTCTGTATAATTTGATAACCGGCGCCCAAAGGATCCAATTCGGGATTAACAAAAGTCAAAATTCGATTTTGCTGGAAGGGCCTGAGCGTATTCCACATCAATGGAAAGATTAACCCCAGAAAAATATTTCCGAAATAAAGTCCAATTGCATGCCATAATTTTGGTCTGGAAAAGAAAATAACAATGGCCATGATTCCGGCCCAGATTGAGAACACCAGAACATTAAAAGCTGCAAGTATACTCAATAAAGGTGCAACGATTAAAAATAAATGGAAGGGGCGTGCTCCCACCCAAATTAACATTGGTATAATCGGCGTAAGCATCACGAAGGCAGTCCCCAAATCAGGTTGACTCAGAACAATAAACGTGGGAATCAAAACAATGATAAATGGAACAATATTGGAACCAAAATTTCTCATTTGGAGGTTGTGGTCTGATAAATACCTGGCCAGGGTAATAACAATTACCCATTTTGCAATTTCGGAAGGCTGCAGGCCAAAAGGCAATCCTAAGTTAATCCAACGATGTGTCCCGGCTATTTTTTCTCCCGCGAAGGGTAACAAAACAGCGATAATAACAATGCCATAAGCGACAAAGATATATTTATGAATCATACGCTTGGATGTGAGCTGCATGGCCACCATTAATAGGAACGCGGGCAGTAAAAAAATCAGTTGTTTTGAAAAGGCATTTGGGGGTGCCTGACCCTGAGTAACGGTAATACTATTTAACGTTATAAGCCCCAGGGTAAGCAATCCAATGACGCTTAGGAGTAAACTAAGGGGCGATGTAATGATTTTATTTTTAAAACCGAGAAACATCAGGATTTTGCCAATTTTGAAGGAACCGGATTAAAATAATGTTGAAACACTTTTCGTGCCAGGGGTGCCGCCACTTCTCCACCGCTCCCGCCATTTTCAATCATAATTACAACAGAAATCATGTCGCCATCTTTTTCACCATAAGCGATAAACCATGCGTGGGGTTCCCCATGGGGATTTTCAGATGTTCCCGTTTTGCCGGAAATTTTCAAACCCGAGATTTTGGGGTCAGAACGACGGCCTGTGCCTTTTGGATGGACAACAACATTGCGCATGTATTTTTGAATAAATCTCCAGGTGGAGGGGCTGATATTTGGTTTTTGATGGTTACCTTCTTTTGGTTTTACCAAATGCAATTTTGGCACATTTCCGCTCGTGGCTAAGAGATGGGTATACGCAGCCATTTGAAGTGGTGTTACTAAAATTTCACCTTGGCCAATAGACATATTCAATAGTGCACCCTGGGCCCACCCCCATCGACCGTAAAGTCGATTCATAAATTGACGATCAGGCATTCGTCCTTTCATTTCAGCCGGCAAGTCCACTTGTGTTTCCAGACCAATTCTAAATTGTTTCGCCATAGCTGCTAAATCATTCAACTTCACTTTTTGTATCATATGATAAAAATATACATCGCATGATTGTACGATAGCTTGTTCGAGATCAGTTTTCCCATGGCCAAACTCATTCCAGCAGCCAAAAGTTCGGTCATAAAATTCATAAGATCCAGAGCAAAAAACTTCTTCCTGGGGAGAAACAAGATTCTTTTCTAACAATTCAGCTAGAACCACCATTTTAAAGATAGATCCTGGCGGATAAGTGCCGTTCGCGGCGCGGTTCAATAATGGCCGGTTAGAATCGGCAATAACAGTCTGCCAATCCGTATTGGAAATCAAACCTGTGAAAAGATCAGGTTTGTAGTCCGGCGCACTCACATAGGCTAAAATTCCCCCTGTCGCGGGACGAGACACAATTCCAACACCACTTTTTCCTTTAAATTCGGTTTCGAGCATTTCTTGGAGTGAAACATCAAGAGTTGTTGTAATATTTTTCCCTGGATGGGATAGTAAATCACCCTGGTCTTCCAGTCTTCCCGCTTCGCGACCATAAGTATCCACCTGGAAATAAGTGACACCTTTTTTACCCCTCAAAACCGGCTCGTATTCCTGTTCGAGTCCTGACCAGCCTACCAAATCACCGTATTCATAATCACCCATGAAAATTTGTTCTTGAATCATTTCCTGATCTATTTCTTTTAAATAACCTAAAACATGGGATGCGCGAATTTTTGGATTATAAATTCGTTCTGGAAATTGTTTATAAATGATTCCGCTCAAATTATTTTTTGCCTCTTCCAGACGACTCAATTGGCTGATTGTTAAGTCCTTGGCGAGTCGCGTGGGCAGAAACCGATTGCGGTAATAATTTTTATAATTCTTAAATAATATGGATGTATCAATTCCGGTTGTTCGGCTGATGACATTAAAATTCTTCTCCTTATCACCTATCTCTGCCCCAATACCATACAGGATATAAGTTGGGTAATTATCAACTATAATTTCACCATGACGGTCAAGAATTAGTCCCCGTGGTGCCGGTATTGACATGGCTCGAATTCGATTACTTTCTGCCCGTTCACTGTATAACTCAAAATCCAGGATTTGTAATTGAAAAAACCGATAGGCCAAAACTGCATGGACGGCAATAACAAATGCAACCATTGTCCAATACTTTGACTTTGATACGGTATTAGGTGATTTCAGCACGGGATGCTTCCCTAACAGGATAAAAGAATTGGGTGACCAGGAAAAACATCATTGTATAAGAAAAAGAGAACAACCATTTTATCCAGAATTCGATTGGATTTGAGACAAATACCGTTTGAAAACGAACAAAAGAAATTATCAGAAAATGAAATGCGACGATCAATATCCACGCCCCATGAAATACATAGGGCAATAACCGTTCATACTTCCCAGTTAAATAACCGGAGAAATATGCCGTTACAGATAGGGTCAATGGCGCTAATCCGAAAAAAGATCCTACTCCTGATAAATCGGATAAAAGACCAAGTATAAATCCAGTAACCACACCGGGTGTTTTTCCAAAAACGAGGCTGATATAAAAAACATAAACCACAAGAAAATCTGGGCGTATCATATTCAGTGACAAGAAATCCACCAAAAAAAATTGGGCCAGGAATACACCAATAGCGGGTAATAACACATTAATCCACTTCATTGATTTCCTCGACAACAATAAACACATTTAATAAAGCGCCCAACTTGGGTTTGATCCGCACTTTGGCCACTTTTTGAAAACTGCCGCGTTCATCTATCACTTCAACTACTTCACCGACGGGGAGGTTATTAGGGTAAATTTGACTGAATCCTGAAGTAACAACTTTATCGCCAATAGATATTTCGGCATGCTTTTGCAATTCCCTGACTTCGCAAACATCATTGGAAATGAATTGTAGGATACCGGCATTGCCAGAAGGTAGAATTCTTACTGATAGCCTGTAGTTCACATCATTGATGATTTGAACAACGGTGGACTTCTCACCCACGACAACTGTTTTGCCAATGACGCCTTCCGGCACCAACACAGGCTGATTCTCCTTGACCCCGTGATTCGAACCAATATCTAAGGTAATTGAAGATAAATTTGATGAAGCGCCCATATTCACAACTTTCGCAGCCAATAATTTTAATTGGCTCTCCCGTTTAAATTTTATCAAATCCCGTAATCCATTATTTTCCTCCTGTGCCCTTAACATTGCTTCCAATTCCATGGTTAATTGGATATTCTTTTCACGGAGAAGCTGGGTCTCTTCCTGGAGTTGAGCCATACTTTTTACCCAAGCAAATGGAGAGGAAATAAAGGAAAAATAATCGCTGAATTTCCCACGGATGATTAAAATATCCGGAGAATCATTTTTAAGGAGTATTGTTAGAGACAGCGTTACCGCTATCAGAAAAATTAAATGGTCTTTATATCGTAGAAGAGATAGGTAGAAATTCCGCATTCAATGGATTAAATCAGGACAGACTCATATTTTTTAATATTTTCGAGTACTTTTCCCGTTCCTTTGACCACGGATAAAAGGGGTTCTTCGGCAATATTGACAGGCACATTGGTTCTTTCACGGATCAATTGATCAATTCCTTGCAGCATACTTCCGCCGCCTGTCATTATGATCCCCCTGTCAATTATATCTGCCGAAAGTTCAGGAGGTGTTTGTTCCAAGGCGCGCTTAACAGCCTCAACAATGGCATTGATGGGATCTTTTAATGCCTGACGGATTTCATCCGAGGAGACTTCAATTGTCTTCGGAATTCCTGAAACAAGGTCACGACCTTTTACACCAATCATTTCGCTTTTGACCCGCATGGCTGATCCGACTGATTTCTTAATTGATTCTGCGGTAGATGAACCAATCTCCAACTTATGTTCATTGCGAAACCACTGGATAATGGCTTCATCCATTTCATCTCCCGCCACACGGATGGTTTCCTTAGTGACCACACCATTGAGGGCAATAACTGCGATTTCCGTCGTGCCGCCGCCGACATCCACGATGATATTTCCAATCGGTTTCGAAATGTCAAGTCCCATTCCGATGGCCGCCGCTACCGGTTCTTCAATCAAAAAAACTTCCCGGGCATTGGCTCTTTCACCCGAATCCCGTACCGCCCGCCGTTCTACTTCTGTCACACCGGAAGGCACACAAATTACCATACGGGGACGGGCTAAACGGTTCATATTGATTTTATTAATAAATCCCTGGAGTAATCCGTCGGTCATAGTGAAATCCGCAATGACCCCGTCCCGCAAGGGTCGAATCGTTTCAATTTCTCTATGGGTCCTACCCACCATGGCTTTGGCCTCGTATCCAACGGCAATAATTTTATCATCATGGACAGAAATGGCGACGATGGATGGTTCATTGATCATGACGCCCTTACCTTTGATATAGACAAGGGTATTGGCCGTACCTAAATCAATGGCGATATCACCTGATATCCAATTGAGGGGATTAGTATAGGACTTTAATAGACCCACTGTAGTTGCTTTTCAAAAATTTATGCTCGGATTAATGCCTGCAAATCTAATTTAAATCACCCTTTGGATTCATCAATTAAAAAGAAGATTTGCATTTATTTTTCCTTTTTCAACCGGCCCGCCTTTGCCAAACGATCTGCAGCTGCATTTTCATCCCGTTTCACATGACTAAAAGTCCAACTATCCAATTGACGAAAATGAGCCATAGCCTGTTGATGTAATTTTTGCATTCGGGGATTTTTTACTTTATACTCATTGTTTATTTGCTTAACGACCAATTCGCTATCTGAATATATTTTGACGTTTAGCATGTTTATGTCAATCAATAACTTTAAACCCATAATAAGGGCGGTATATTCAGCTTCATTATTGGTAGCATCATGAAGGTATTCTGAAAAAGAATAAACTTCTTCACCATCTTTCAGGATTACACCGCCAATTCCGGCTGTCTTTGAATTCAAATCAGCCGCCCCATCTATAAATAAACTGACTTCACTGTTTGATGCCATTTTTTGGTATAATTGCTCCATTGTTTCATCCGCCCGGTTTTGGGGATCAGAAAGGAGTTCTTTCAATGCTTTAACTTCTTGCTGGTTTAATTTCATATTATCTTAAACATAGGGGTTGGACCCTTCTTTTATGGAACATTCTTCCCAATAGTAGCACCAATTGCAAAGAATACTTTCTTTCGGTTTAAAAGCACCTCCATTTTGAATATGGCTGCGGATTTCATCAATTCGTGATTTAGTCTGATTTTTCAATTGATTGAGTTGAGTTTCACTCCTGAAAGATTCAACTTTCTGATTATGCTGTAGAAAGTGCCAAACAAGTTTTACAGTCTGCACATCGTCCCGATGATTTTGAAGTGCAATTTGATACAGTGCCAATTGGCCATCCCGATCTGCATTATATTGGTTCATCATCCTTTTACCACTCTTGTAATCATGAATATCAAAATTTCCATTACCATCATGGTCAAGGCGATCCATTATACCTTTCATCATATAATCCGCAGAACCGTCCACAGAAAAAATATATTCAACTTCAGTACCAATCGCCGGCTGAGTAAAAGGGCTATATGTTCGATAATAGGCTGCAATACAGCGTCCCCCCAACTCAAAATAAAATTTGGGTTTATTTTTCTTCCGCACGATGGCGATCCTACCATGCCAATGCTGTTCCCACGACTCATAGTATTTTTCTATGACCCCATCCAGGAAAATTAACCTACCGGACATGACCTCGTTGTATAAAAATTCCAGTGCTTCGTGTACCCTTTTGCCCATAAATGCTTCAATACCCTCATCGGTTTTAGCTATTTTATCTATATACCGAAAGCGAAATTGGGCCGGACATTTTTTATATGTTTCGAGACTGCTGTAGGAAAATCGTTCAATCATGGTTGGATCATTCTAAAAATGAAATAAAAGTTACACCAAGGCTATCGTCGAAATCTATTGTAGATCAGGATATTGCAATATTTTCTGATAATTTGGAACAAATGAAATCACCCATTTCAATTGTACCCATACTCCCGCCCAAATCACGAGTAACCCATCCTGCATTTATGGCTTCTTCAACGGTAACACGAATTGCTTTACTAATAGTTGGCTTTTTTTGTCCATTCATGAATTCCGCAATAGAAAGGATCGCTCCAATAGGATTACTTGCATCCCGGCCCACAAACCGCCGGCTGGATGGATGGAGTATATGAAACATTGATTTATTATCTGTTGAACGATGATACTCGTATGCGTTGCCCAATCCACCTTCAATGGCGGATACCAATTTTGAAAATATTCTACCAAAAGGAGATACAGTCAACACTAAATCATATTGATCCGGGGTTCGCAGCAGGTGATAAAAAAATTGATCGACGGAAGACCACTGAACATTATATCCCAAATCAGCCAATTGACTAGCCGGTAAAACCCATGGACTCTCTCTCTGCCGGAGTTCGTCCGGTAAAACAATTTGCAATTTATGACGGACGCCCTCCTTAAGTAACCGTTCTGCTTCGGCAAATATAGATTCTAAATGATTTTGGGAATAGTAGGTCGTCATTACGTCCAGCTTTTTTTCACTGACAAAACTAGCCGGTAGTTCACTGGCCACAGTGTGTGAATAAAAATTATTTTCAATCAGCAATACGTCAATGAGATTATCAGATTGGATTTCTTGAAGAGATGCCAAGGGCCTAAAATGCCGGTAATAAAATTCAAATCCCTGATTAGAGCAGATTTCCTGGACTATCTTATTTCTATTGTATGCTTTAAGTTTAGATTGATTGGTGATCGGCCCCAGCCAAATTGAATCTGCCTCACTTCCCATTTGATCCATTACTTTAGGTATAAGAATATTGGTTTCTTGAAAATGGGTTTCACCGATATCAAGGGTCTGGGTTGAAATCTTGATATTGAAAACGGATTGAATGGTGGAAATGAGTTTATGGACTTCGGCCGCTAATTCACTCCCGACACCATCACCGGGAATGAGAAGAATTTTCACCAGGTTCGCCCTCTGAAAAAAGGTGTGGACAAGCGGTAATCACCAAATCCATTTTCATCAATAAAATCAAAATATTTATTTATCCGATAATAATGCCAGCGTTGGGAATACAATCGGCTCATAGGATCATTATAAACTTCTAAATCATCAGGCGGCCCAAACAAAATATATATCATACCCATATCTGTTTTCCATCCGGGCATATATGATTTAAAATTGCCGTTGGAATAGTTCACCCTTGAAAAATATTCATCCATTATCTCGTTATCCGGTGTACCCGGCGTTGGATCCCGTCCCTCCCAGTATTCCAAGAAAAGGACTTCTTTATCTGTATCTTTAGCTTTACTTAATTTTTTCCATTCATCGTCATGAAGGATGTACCGCATATTTTCAACTGCCTGGGCGATATTGGTTATGGAGTGGGAAATTCCCACCCTGCTCAAGGATAAAATCACCGATTCAGTTTCCTTATCATTCCCTTGTTTTAAAACAATATCAATTTTTTTTCTTAATCCCTGTTTAGCGACGTCATCCGGGATGATAATCCGCTGGTGGAAATAATTATTCTCCCCTTCGGATTGAAATTCTTTTTTCCATAATTCCTTTTTCTTGGAATTAGACACGGTAACATCCAAAATGTAGGGACCGGGTTTTATTTTCCCCGAAACAAAAACAGTAGCCCTGGTGATCTTTTCTCCCATTACATTTTGAAACATGGGAATTTCATTTTCTTCCAACCCCCAGTCCCCGGAAAGATAATCAACTAAAAATGGTGTATATAAAGCCAAACCTCCCCTATGCTTTGAATATTTTAATTCCTTTGTCTGCACCCCACTATCATTGGAATCTTTATCAAGCACCTCGGCCGATATAATATAATCTCCGGGCAAAACTTTAAATTCATGGTGGTGAATCGTGATAATTTTTTTGGAAGTGGATTCTATATAATCATTTGTTTTTAAAGTATTAGACCAATTCCGGCGCCCTATTTGATTTCCCTTTTTTCTTTTGAGGGTAATTGTGGCTTCATATTCCGCAGCAAACCTATCTTTTGATTTAATGAACTGTAAAACGTGGTTGGGTACAGAAACATAGGATAAAACTCGGATTGAATCTGAATTTTCGTCCGCTACACTGTATATGGAAAATCCATATTGCCGTATAATTTCCTCTCCACGGCGATTGTTCGGATTTATCTGTGCCGGTAAAAAATTGCACAAAGCTATTCCGACTACAATTAATTTTTTAATATTTTGCTTCACTTGTAACGGTACGAGATCAGTCCTTCGGATGTTCCCAGCCATAATCTTCTACCCTTAATATACATGTCGTTCACCTGACCAATAAATGAATAATTAAACATATCAGCCAGGTTTTTTTTCATATCATATTGGATGATTCCATTTTCCGTCGCAATAAATACTGTATTTTTTTTCAAGGCCATTGCTCTGATTTCCAATCCACCAAAAATAGATGGATTTACAGCATTAGACCATTCCCTTTCTCGAAAATTAAATGCAAGAACGCCAGTACGGTTGGCAGCCAGAATTTGATTACTATCCTCGGTAAAAGCGGTAAACTCAGTAATCCTGATCGGGAAAATAACATCCTTGTTTTCATATCCGTATTGACGATAATTCCTGATTATATCTTTCTCAATGTCATATAAGAATAAACCCGTTTCCGTTCCGATCCACACCTGGTTTTGGGCTAAGGCTAAATCATAAATAAAAATATTTCTGAAGTATTTCTCTACCTTTGAATTGATAGGCTTTTTATCGTCTATTTTCAAGATTGAAATACCGTTGGGACTCCCAATCCAAACATGGTCTTCAACTTTCAGCATTGTATTAGCCCAACTCTTTCTTCCCCCGATTTGCAAGCCATAAGTTCTCCATAAGTCCTTTTTTTTCTCATACACCAGGAGTGCATCCTCGCTGCCAAACCAAACTTCCTTTTTCAATTCAATAATTGAAAAAATAGATGTTTGATCCATATTAATCACTTCACTGAATAAATATTCATCAGCAATATGCCGATCAATATCAAAATAAGAAATTCCCGATTGGTAATGCCCCAGCCGTCCCCCCAGCCAGAATGAATCATTACCACGGATGGCTTGGATATCATTCCCCGCCAGGCTGAATCGGAAAGGGGTAAACGTTTTCATCGTATTGTCACCCCGGAAAAATGTACCGTCCTCTGTACCGATCCAAACTTCATTAAAATTATTTTTTATTAACGTTGTAACATTCATTTGACGACCATCTGGATGAATCAATGATTGGAGGTCCGTCATCCAGCCGTCCATGAAAGAATAATCAATGAATAAATCAGAAAGATCTTGACGAAAGCGAATTAGTCCCGAACTCCATGTAACTGCTTCATCCGGATTAGGCATTATACCCACAACAATTCCGGTTATAGCGTCCAGTTTATAGATCAATCCCGGGGTATCCAGCCAAACATTGTTATCTGATTCACCGATTCTTTCCACAAAAATACCCAAAGGAAGATTTAATTGATACCGATCTATAAAACGCCAGTCACCTTCTTCAGTAAAACTGAATTCAACCCCCAGTGGAGATGCGGCCCACAATATACCATTTGAAGACCGGTGAACAGCTGTGATTGTATTGCTTCGTAATCCCTGGGCGCGGGTGATGGGTGCTTCAAATCTTTCTGAATACCTGTTAAAACGCAGTACACCGCCGGATTGCGTACCGATGTAAGCGTAACGGTCTCCGAAAGAAATTGAATTCACTTTGCCAGTCTGACGGTATTGTACCCAGTCAAAGGGGTGGAATCTTAGTTCAGGTTGGCCGAGAGCAAGTCCTACTAATAATATGGCTGTAATGGTACGACGAATCATGTTGTTTGAAATCGGGTTGATTAGAATTTAATGCGAGAAATGTTTGGATTAAACGCTGTTATGGTGATCCAGCATTTCATTCAACATTTCAATGGTGATGGGCACTACGCCCACTTCTTCACAGACACGTCCGGCAGCAAAATTGGATAGGGTAACAGATTCCTCCGGTGTGGCCCCACATAGATCGGACATGGTAAAAGTGGCAATAACAGTATCCCCAGCCCCGGAAACATCGTGGACCTGGCGGGCTTTGGTGGGAATATGGTGATAGTCAGAACCCACAAACAACGAAACACCATCCGCACCCCGGGTGATCATAAGAATTTCTGCATTTAACTCATTTTTGAGTTTAAATCCGGCTGCTTCCAGGGATTCGTTCTCTGCATAGGCATTCCTGAATTCAAACAAATTCGGCTTAAAGAGGCGGATTTTTTTATATGAATTGAAATTGGCTTTTTTCGGGTCGACATAAATTGGTTTACCCGCTTGATTGGCCATTTCAATCAATTTCCTAATCGAAACTGAATTCAAAACTCCTTTGTTATAATCTTCCAAAACCACAGCATCAACGTCCTTTAAATTTGATTTGACAGATTCTGTTAAGGCTTCATTGGACGCTTCTGACAAATCTGAATTGACTTCTCGATCTGCCCGTACGACTTGCTGGTTATGGGCAATAATCCTGGACTTAACGGTTGTAGGGCGGTTTTCACTTTCCACTAGGTTTGTGCAGACAATATTCTTTTGGTCGAGTAGTCCCGTTAAAATTTTTCCTTCAGCATCAGGACCTATCAACCCGATGACCGATACCTGGCAGCCTAATGAAGCCAAGTTTAAGGCCACGTTGGCTGCACCCCCAGGATTGTGTTCAATTTTACTGACCTTCACAACCGGGACCGGAGCTTCAGGTGAAATGCGGTCAGCATAACCCCATAAATAAGTGTCCAGCATGAGGTCTCCTACGACGAGTACTTTTTTGTCCCCAAACCCGGAGGTTATTTCTTTAAAACGATCTAAATCCATGGTTTAAATATCTTCAGATACTATAGCCCTTTCAGGCAGCACCAATGCTAAGACAATGTATAGTAATATACCTATACCAACACTCATTAATGTTCCGAATATCCATAAAACACGCACCAGGTTGGGATCGAGATTTAATGATTCACCAAATCCGCCGCACACGCCAGCCAACTTTTTATCTTCTATTGATAAATGCAGTGGTTCCTCCCCGATATTATACTCGGTTGTTTTTTTAATTTCAATCCGCCGATTGTAGAGCAAGTATATCCCTACCCCAAGCAAAATAAAAGCAACTAAAATATTCAGAAAATTATCCCAAAAAGAACCCCAGAATAGGAAAAGAACATGATTATATTGGAAAAAAAGAACAATTCCCACAAATATAAACAGGATACCCCAGAGCGGATTATTTTTCAATGAATCTAAATTGAAAGTTCGCTCTTGTGTATGTTCATCCGGTATAATGATAGCTGCAATGATATAGATTATCAACCCTGATCCTCCAAAAAGGGTAAAAAATATCCATATAAGCCGGACAATTGTTGAATCCACTACAAAATATTGCGCTACACCTCCGCACACTCCTGTAAGAATGCGGTCAGTCCTGGATCTCCTTACCCGCTTCATGATTATAATTTACACAAACCGATCCAATCAGTGCATTGATCTTTAACGCGATCCCTTGGATTTTCGATTTTTAGATCGGCGCTGATTAGAGGTTCGTTGATTGGGAATTCGTTTAAATCCCCTGCCCGCACCTGGACGAATTTTAGCAATATGGCCATTATCCAGGTAAATAAGAACTGAAGCGATTCGTTTTAAATTCTGATCTGATTGCGCAGAGAGGATAATAGTTGTACCTAATTCCTTATTCATTTGATTCAGTTTTCTGCGGAATTCACCTTCCAAAATATTGTCAAAGAAAACACCATAATCATCAACCAACAGGACTCGCGGATCCGTCTCTATGGCATTAACCAGATTCAGCCACGCCAATTCACCATTTGAAAGGTTGGATATATTCCGGGATAATAATGCTTTCCACGACCTGTTTTTAAAGTATTTTGCCAAGATTTGATCAGCAAGTTTGCCCTGGTGTCCATCAATGACATCAGATACTTTAGACCCTTTAGGCAAACCGTTGATTTGAGCCAATTTGATTTCCGGGTTTTGTTTTATTTTACCCAGCCAATTAGTTTCAAATTCTCCATCATCATATTTAACAGTCCCCTCAGATTGTCTATCTAATCCTGCCATAATATTGAACAGGGTGGATTTCCCTGACCCGATAGGACCAATCACCCCATAGATCGTCCCGCGATGAAATTGGAGGCGACCAATGTTTAATACTGTATCTTCCCTATAGGTCTTTTGCAGACTCTTTAGTTCGTAAATTAAAGTTGATTTTTGACTCATCATATCTCCATAGTTAGGAAAGGATGAATCGAAAGGTAGTCTAGTTAGGTTGGCTTTCTAAAAACCGTTCTGCATCAATAGCTGCCATGCAACCGGAACCAGCGGCCGTCACCGCCTGCCTATACACATGGTCCTGGACATCACCACAGGCAAAAACACCATCTAAATTGGTTACTGTACTGCCATTTTTCGTGATTAAATAGCCAGTTTTATCGGCCTTTAAAAAATCTCTGAATAATTCCGTATTCGGTTTATGGCCGATGGCCATAAATACACCATCACAGGCTTCTTTCCTTGTTTTACCCGTTTGTGTATCTTTCATAACGACACCATTAACACCTTTTTCCTGTGTGCCCAGGATTTCCGCAATAGTTGAGTTCCATGCAACTGAAATCTTAGGATTATCCATTGTACGATTAATCATGATTTTTGATGCACGAAATTCGTCCCGCCGATGAACAATCACCACTTCCGAAGCAAACTTTGTAAGATAGGTTGCCTCTTCCATAGCAGAATCTCCACCGCCGATGACAAGTACTTTCTTATCACGAAAGAAAAATCCATCACAGGTTGCACAGGCAGAAACACCATAACCCATGAGCTCTTTTTCGCTTTCAAGGCCCAGCATTTTAGCTGAGGCCCCTGTGGCAATAATGATTGTCTCAGCGGTGTACGATTCATCAGCTACCCAAACTCTATATGGGCGCTTACTGAAATCAATCTTGGTGACATGTTTAAAATGGCATTCGGCCCCAAACCGTGTGGCCTGTTTACGGAATTTATCCATGAGTTCAGGACCCATAATTCCTGTTGGAAATCCGGGATAATTTTCCACATCAGTTGTAATGGTCAATTGACCGCCGGGCTGGCTGCCTTCTAAAACCAACGGATTCAAATTAGCCCTGGCCGCGTATAAAGCCGCAGTTAAGCCGGCTGGACCCGAGCCGATAATAATAACCTTTCGATTCATTCTTTGAATTAATTATTAATGAATAACTGAATCTATAAAATCAGTTATTCTTGATTTTGGGACGGACCCAATGAGTTGATTAGCGACCGTACCATTGTTGAATACCAACAGCGTAGGAATACTTCTGACGCCGTATTGTGTGGCCATTTGATTTTCTTGGTCCACGTTTAATTTGCCAACTTTTAATTTTCCATTATATTCGCTGGCAACTTCATCTATTATAGGAGCAATAGCACGACATGGTCCGCACCATTCGGCCCAAAAATCTACAAGCACAGGTATATCGGATTTCAATACTTCAGCATCAAAATTCACTGAGGTGAGCTCTTTGATATTTTCTGACACATCATCTCCTTCATTCGAGGTTAAAAAGGGGCAGGAAACTTAGCCGATTTAACCGATTGTAAAAAATACAAATTAACAGATTTTTATTCTGCGTCCGGGATGGGACAAAATTAACATTATTTGATCGATAATACTTTACCATCCACGTCCTTTGGATAATCCAAACCAAGTATGTTGGCTACCGTGGGGGCGATATCCACGGTCATCACCCGCTCCGCCTTCACTTTAGCCTTTTGCCCTCCGCGGGCAAAGATCAATGGAACGTGGACATCATAATCGTACGGTGTACCGTGGCTGGCCCCGTAGGGGTAGCGCCAAGTCCAGTATTTTTTCGGGATTAAATAAATATCCGGGCTTTTTTCTGGATGAATCATATTCTTTAACCGGCGTTGATAGTCGCTATTACCGCCCTGAAGTATATCCTCTTTCGTAATCACGGAACGGATTCCCTCTAATTTAGTTAATTGGGTCTTGAGTATATCCGTTGCCACTTTACGTTCCAAGGAATTGATTGAATTTGCATAATAGAAAGAATTCCCATAACGATACACTTTATCTGAACCAATTCGTTGATTGATTTCGTTCATGGCTTTAGTATATAAAGAATCGCGTGTGGGTTTTGGAATTCGCCCTGAATCAACGCCCATAGATTGCAAATATTCCGGGAGTGCAATTACACCGTGATCGCTAGTCAATACATATAGAACATTCCCCTCTCCAATTGATTGTTCTATATAATGAATAAACTGCCCCAAGTTTCGATCTAACCTTAGATAGTTGTCCATTTGTTCTTGAGAATGTGGCCCAAAGCTGTGTCCAATCCCATCTGTAGCAGATAACTCTAAAAATAAGATATCAGGTTTATCATCTGTGCCCATGTCATATTCTGCCAAAGACCGTTTCCCAAGTTGAATTGTAGCCTCATCTCCAAAAGGTGTAATGTAAAATAACTCTAACATTGTAGATAATTCCAATTCATTAAATATAATTGGGAACGTTGGGTTATATCCATTTTTCATTGTCCAATCAGCTTCACCATACGTATTGTCCGCCCTTGTAATATTACTGTAAACGTTTTCAGGCAATATCCGCTCCCATGTCGAATCGATATAGGATGGTATATTCATTTTATCTATTTCTTCTTTAACCCATACTGGGAGTGAATCAGCGTAATATGTTGATGTTGTATATCCACCTTGCTTATCATTCCAAAGAACCATATCAGGGTTTTTTCCACCCAATAATACAGCGGCACGATCTTTTCCAGAGATCGAAATAACTTTTGAATTAGGATTGACTGCTTTCACCCAATCGCCCAATGCAGTATTATTGATATATTTATATGATCGTCCAGTTGATCCATCTACAAGTTCTATAGAAGAAGTATCTTCGACGCAATACCAACCACGCTTAAGGTTTCTATCAAACCATTGATTTGTGATAATACCACCCTTTCCAGGATAGCGTCCCGAAGCCAATGTATAGTGCCCTGGACCTGTAGTCGTATATCCATGGTTATGATAAGCATTCTCAAATTGAATCCCATGATCTATCAGCCAACGATATCCACCTGTAAATAAATGATTATATTTTTTCAGTAAAGACTGTTGACCCTGATCAACAGCAATAAATACGACGAGTTTTGGTTTATCGATATATGGGATAAATCCATACAAAAAAATAGCCGCGGTCAGCGGCCAGAAAATCCACCTTTTCATTTCACTCTCAAAAACTTTCTTTTTCCTACTTTAACGATCACTTCTTTTCCGGGATTGAGAACGAAATTCATATCAGAAATCTTTTCATTATCAATACGAACCGCACCCTGCTTCACCAATCTACGCGCTTCACCTTTGCTTTTAGTCAATTCATTTTCTGTAATAATATCAATAATTAACGTATCTGAATCTAATATAATTTCGTCCATTTCTTCCGGAGCATCTTTATTAACAATCACTTGATCAAAGTGTTGTTCCGCCGCGAGTGATGCTTCTTCTCCATGGTATAGTTTAACAATAGCCCGTCCCAGTGCACGTTTTACATCCCTCGGATTTACGGAAGAATCCTGCAACTGTTTTTTTACTTTGGAAACTGTATCGGCATCTGCATCTATAGCAAGGATAAAATATTTTTCAATCATTTCGTCTGAGATAGACATGGATTTCCCATACATATCTTCCGGCTTATCCGTTAACCCAATATCATTACCGTATGATTTTGACATCTTTTCATTTCCGTCGGTACCTTCCAACAGTGGAAGTGTGATAATAACCTGGGGATCCTGATCATATTCTCTTTGTAAATTACGACCGACCAATAAATTGAATTTCTGGTCTGTTCCACCCAATTCAACATCCGCTTTAAGTTCAACAGAATCCATACCTTGGGCCAGAGGGTACATAAATTCATGAATTGAAATCGGAGTTTCGGATTGATACCTTTTGGTAAAATCATCTCTTTCCAGCATGCGGGCGATGGTATAATGGCTGGAAAGACGAATTACATCACTGAAATTCATGGCATCCAGCCAATCTGAATTATAAACAATTTTTAATGTATCAATATCCAGGATAAGTCCCGCCTGTGCAATATAGGATTTTGCGTTGGCCTTCGTTTCTTCCAGTGTCAATTGAGGCCGTGTTTTATTACGTCCAGAGGGATCACCGATCATAGCCGTAAAATCACCAATGACCAGAATAGCCTGATGTCCCAGGTCCTGGAAATGCCGTAGTTTGCGCAGGACGACACCATGCCCTACATGTAAGTCCGGACAACTTGGATCACATCCGAGTTTTACATTGAGCGGAGTTTCACTTTTCCTTGATTTTTCTAATTTTTGCCTGAGTTCTTCTTCAGGAAGAATCTCTTCAGCGCCGCGGCTGATAAGTTCCCATTGTTGATCCACACTTAAAAATGCCATTATCTATTCCGTAATTCTCTGTCAGCGTCCCGTTTAATATCTCTTTCGCGAATTGCTTCTTTTTTATCGTAAATCTTTTTGCCTTTGGCAATTCCAAATTCCAGTTTTGCCCATCCTTTGGGATTGAAATATAACTGGAGTGGAACTGCAGTTAATCCTTTTTGATCCAACGAATTTTTAATTTTTTGGATCTCCCGTTTATGAAGTAATAAACGACGACCCCTTACCGGTTCATGTCCTTCAAATCCTGTATGAGAATAGGGACTGATATGTATACCAACTGCCCTTGCCTGTCCTTTTCGAATGACAATATAAGCTTCCTTTAAGTTGGCATTACCTTCCCGAAGACTTTTAACCTCACTGCCTAAAAGTTCAATACCGGCTTCAAATTTATCCAGTATATGATATTCATGAAAGGCTTTGCGATTGGTGGCGACAATCTGTTTATTCATAAGCAAGAATCCGACAGGAAAAATACGGGATTATGCTAAGGCCTTCCAAGTTTATTCCTTGCTGAGGCTGGGATCGAAAATGTAATTTCAGCGCGCTTTTTGAAGCCCGGGTGGCGGAATTGGTAGACGCGCTAGGTTCAGGGTCTAGTGTTCGCAAGAACGTGCTGGTTCGACTCCAGTCTCGGGCACAAATATATTCATTTAACTTTTGAAATGTATGCTTTAATCCTGAAATAATTCCGGTTTAGTGTGTAGCGTAGTCGTTACTTTTTCAAATGCATCAATAATATCCCTGGTATCATCATTATTTCCCAATAAATAGTTCTGTTTCAACCACACCGCTTCTTTATCGGCTATCTTTTCAGTCATCGGCATCTTCATTGAACTAAAATCATATCCCTTGAGCCAGGGATATTCTTCCGAATCAGTAACAAATAATTTTTCACGATATAAAGGTGTATATCCCATATAGGTATAAATACCTTCCGCCTGCATGGCTTTGAAAAATCTTTCCCGCGGAATATCATTGAATTTTGCCGCATCATACTTTGTAAGATATAAATGATTTGATTGCCGTGTTGCGCCGCTGTAATTGCCATTTATGGTAAGGCCGTCAATCTGAATTAAAGCATCATCTAGTTTTTTCCGATTCTTATCCCGCAATTCCATATCATTTGGCAACGAATTAATCTGGGGTAACAACATACTGCTGGCCATCGCATTAAGACGAAAATTTCCACCCAAAATTTGGTGCTCATAAAATTCGCCTCCTTTTGTTCGACCGCAGTTATGATATGAAAAACAAGTCTCATAAAAGGCTTCATCATTGGATATGATGGCACCCCCTTCACCGGCAGACATATTTTTGGATGTTTGAAAACTAAAAATACCGCCTAAACCGAGAGCACCAACTTTTGACCCGTTCCATTCAGCACCGTGAGCTTGGGCCGCATCCTCAAGAATGGCAATGCCATGTTTTTCCCCGATGGCTAAAATAGCATCCATGTCTGCGGGATTCCCGGCAATATGCACGGGCATTATAGCTTTGGTCTTTCCAGTGATGGCAGCCTCGATCAAGTCTGGATCGATATTAAATGTATCGGAATCAATATCCACGAAAACCGGTACAGCGTTGGCCATGAGTACCGCAGATGCAGTAGCAATAAATGTATAGGGCGGGACGATTACTTCATCCCCTGCTTTTACACCGGCAGCTTTGAGCATCACCCATAGGGCTGTAGTGCCAGAACTGGTACTTATGCAGTATTTGGCATCATGAAACTCAGCAAACCTGTCTTCAAAACGGCTGATGGCCTCACTCCCTACCCCCCAGCCTTCATTTTCCAGAGTAGCAATGATGACATCCTTTAATTCTGAAGTGGGACGCGGCCATTCCGGGAATGGTTTGGTGCGCACCGGGTCACCGCCATGAATTGCAAGTTTTGACATGATTTTACTTATAAATCCTTTACTATTAAGAAATCAAATTACTGAATTAATAAAATGAACACCAATCATCCATTTGTCTATGTCGTTACTTCATAATGGTATGTCATATTTACAAACCACATTGTCATATGGGCAGTTAAGCCTGAAAATGAGGCAATAAAAGGAATTTGGTACACGGATTGAATATAAAAGGATAAAGATTTTTTCAAACTAAAAACAAAGGAGTCAATCATGACTTTAGTAAAATGGACACCAAATCGCTCATTGATTACTGATTTCGATCGTATGCTCGATGGCATCTTCAATGATGGCTGGAACTTAACACCTTCCTACCGATCTCATTCACCGGCTGTGGATATTTCTGAAAATAAAAAGGAATTCATCCTCACAGCAGATTTTCCGGGATTTGATAAAAAAGATGTAAATCTTTCCGTTGAAGATGGTGTGTTAACCCTTAGTGCTGAACGAAAATTGGATAAAAAATCCGATGATGGTGCGTTTCGCATTCGGGAGCGTAGGTATGGTTCTTTCAGCCGCAGTTTCTCCCTGCCGGAGAATGTATTGGAAAATGAAATTGAAGCTAAATTCAAAAACGGTTCATTGACCATTACTTTGCTCAAAGCTGAAGAGGTTAAGCCCGACGTTCGTCAAATCAAAATTGGCTAATTAATAATAAATCGTAGGGGGTGCTCATACATCCCCTACATAACCTATACGAGATCCACCAAATTTTGGAGGGTCCTCTTCGCTGAATCTTCTTTCACGGGTTTTCGGCTGGACACGACAATTGTCCGTGCTAAAACATTTGTCCCATCAGACCACCACACCTCCGTCTACATTTAACACAGTTCCACTGATATAAGATGCCTCATCGCTAGCCAAAAAGCAGTAAACATTGGCAATATCTTCAGGTTCACCCCAGCGCTTCAGTGGGACTTTGTCCCCCATCATCTGGATTATTTTTTCCGGCATTTGGGCTGTCATGTCAGTCTTGATAAATCCCGGTGCTACGGCGTTCACACGTATCCCATCTTTGCCCAATTCACGGGCCCAAACTTTCGTCATACCAATAACTCCTGATTTGGTCGCCACATAGTTGGTTTGTCCGAAATTCCCGTTATGGGCCACCACAGAAGATGCATTCAAAATAACGCCGCTACCCTGTTCTTTCATGATGTTCGACACTGCACGTCCGCAGAGGTATACCCCTTTTAAATTCACATTGATCACAGCGTCAAACTGGTCTTCTTCCATCTTGGCCAAAGTTCCGTCCATGAGAATGCCCGCATTGTTCACCAACACATCTATACGACCAAAAGCATCCATGGTAGATTGAATCAACGCATCAACATTATCTTTATCCGAAACATTGGTTTTGACAAAGGCTCCCCCAACTGCATCAGCAGTGGATTGCCCGGACGTCTCATCAAATTCAGCCACTACAACCTTAGCACCTTCTTCCGCGAATTTAATTGCGGTTGCTTTACCGATCCCACGACCAGCCCCAGTAATAATACAAACCTTACCTTCTAGTAAGTTCATAGGCATAACTCCATCATAATTTCTGTAATTTCATTATATTGAAATTACCTTTTGAAATGGATTGAAAGAAAGAACCCAATGATCTTAAATAATATTTTAGGCGCTGTAGGAAATACGCCAATTGTAAAACTGAATTCTATCGGTAAAGAATTGAATTGTGACTTATATGGAAAATGCGAATTTTTCAATGCTGGTGGGTCGGTCAAAGACCGTATCGGCGTCCGAATGGTTGAAAATGCGGAAAACTCTGGACGCATTAAACCGGGGGATACATTAATCGAGCCCACCTCCGGGAATACAGGGATCGGCCTAGCCATGGCGGCAGCGGTGAAGGGTTATCGCATGATCATTGTGATGCCTGAAAAAATGAGCATGGAGAAGGAAGTCACCCTCCGCGCTTTAGGGGCTAAAATTGTGCGTACACCGACAGAAGCAGCCCACGATGATCCAGACGGTTTGATCGAAGTGGCCAAGCGCATGCAGCAGGAAATCCCCAATGCCCATATTCTGGATCAATATGAAAATCCCGATAACCCTGACGCCCACTATGAAGGAACAGCGGAAGAAATTTGGAATGATTTTGGTGCTGATTTGGATATGGTTGTTGTAGGTGTGGGAACTGGCGGCACCATCACGGGCATCGCCAAAAACCTGAAAGAAAAGAATCCCCACATTCAAATTGTTGGCGCTGACCCTTACGGCTCCATTCTTGGTGGCGGTGATGAAATTTATCCTTACCATGTGGAAGGTATAGGTTATGACTTTTTCCCTGATGTTCTTGATAATTCAATAGTGGATCAGTATGTAAAGATCAATGACCAGGATTCTTTCGATGTGGCGCGACGATTGATTAAAGAAGAGGGCCTCCTCTGCGGCGGTTCCAGTGGTTCTGTAGTTTGGGCTGGACTCCAAGCTGCAAAGTCTTTAAAGGAAGGACAAAAATGCCTCTGCATCCTGGCTGACGGTATTCGCAACTATATGGGAAAATTTGTTTCTGATAAATGGATGAAAGAAAAAGGATTTAATATTTAATAATGATATAATAAAAAAGCCCGCTTTGTTCCTCCTACTGAAAGTAAGAAGTAAAAGTTTATTTGGTTAATTTTTTGGCAGTTTTGATTATTTCCACAGCGATCTTTTTCGGGATGCCTGTTTTTATGGAAATTTCTGTTTGATCTGAATTGGCAATTATTTCAGTGGAATCAAAGGCTTGCAGAAGTTTTTGAATTCGTTTTGGCCCCATTCCATCAATGTCATTACATATGGATGTTAAGCTATCTTTACGCTTGCTGCGCTGGAATGTAATTGCAAAACGATGAGCCTCATCGCGAATACGTCGAAGTAGAATTAGTCCTGGTGATTGCTTATGAATGGATTGTGCTTCAGACTGCCCCGGCACAAATACTTCTTCCAATCGCTTTGCCAAACCAATAATAGGCAAATAATCTAATCCCAATTCCCTTAAGGCTGACACGGCCATGGATAATTGTCCCTTTCCCCCATCGATCAGGATAAGATCAGGTAAGCCTATGCCCTCTTCTTTCACCCGTTTATAGCGCCGGTGGACAATCTCCCGCATAGATGCGTAATCGTCAATACTCTTCACGGTTTTTACTTTAAATTTCCGGTATTCACTTTTTCTCGTCTTTCCATCCATGAAACAAACCATGGATGCTACCGTATTTGTGCCACCTAAGTGGGATATATCGAATGCTTCAATACGTCGCGGTGGGACTTTCAATTGCAAATCCTCCTGGAGTTGATTCACCATTTTCGGCACCAGTTCACGACGCTTTTTCCGATTGATCATCCACTCGCCCAAAAGCAGCTTGGCATTTTGAAAGGCCAAACGGACTTCCTTAGCTTTCTCACCTTTTTGGGGCATAAAAAGATGAATCGCACCATTCCGTTTTTCCTTAAGCCATAGGATCAATTGGTCTTGGTTTTCCGGTTCAACAGGCAATGATATTTCCTTTGGGATAAAATCCGATTCTAAATAAAAACGGGTGATGATCGTTTCCATCATAACGCTGTCTGAATCATCTAAATTTCGGAGCGATATTTTTTCGCGGCTGGTGATACGACCGTTACGGATTCGCACTATGACAGCAATCCCATAATCTTCTTCTTTAGCTAAAGCAAACACATCCCTGTCTTCGAAATCCGCCGTGACCTTTCGCTGACGATCCTTGAAGCGTCCAATGGCATGGAGCTGATCACGGTACATCCCCGCATCTTCGAACCGCATTTCGGAGGACGCACTCTCCATTTGTTCATGAATATAAACTTCCGTCTCCTTCGTTCGTCCCTGCAAAAACTGGATTACCTGTTTGATCATTTCATTATAATCCTTTTCGGATACCAATCCTTCGCAGGGCCCCTGGCATTTCTTGATATGATAATCCAGGCAGAGACTCACCTTTTTCGCCGCGATGAATGCATCATCAATAATGTAATCACAGCTGCGCACGGGAAAGATTTTATGCACGGCTTTCAAAGATCGCCTTAAATGAAGTACATCGGTGTAGGGTCCAAAATATTTTGATCCATCCCGAACAATATTTCGGGTGATGAATACACGAGGATAAGGCTCTTTTGTGATCCGGATATAGGGAAATGACTTATCATCCCTTAAACTCACATTATAATGGGGCTGATGTTGTTTAATAAGATTGGCTTCGGTCAATAGAGCTTCCACTTCCGTCCGCAAAACCAGCCATTCTACATCGGTAATCCGTTTAATCATTGATATATTCTTTACCGACTGATGCTTGCTCCTTTGAAAATAGGAACGTACCCGGTTCCGTAAGTTTTTGGCTTTCCCGATATAGATGATCTCTCCGGATTCATCTTTGAAGAAGTATACTCCAGATTTGGTGGGGACCTGTTGTATTTTGCTTTTCTTAATCAATGTCATTAACACTTGTAGTATTTCGATGGAATTTATTCATGAAATACCTAATTAAATTATCGGCATTCACAATCTTTTCAGTATCGATTCTTTTTGTATCTAATATCGAGAAAAAGCTCCAAACCCAATTTATTTTGTCTGTACCGGTAGATATTATTTACATACCGGAAGGAACCTATTCCATTCGTGGAACCCTATCTATTGAGGGTAAAAATATTTTGGTAATAAAAGGTTTTAGCATGGACAAATCTATCCTCTCCTTTACCGGCCAAGATGAAGGGGCACAAGGCATCAACATCACTAATTCAAAGAATATTATGATGGTTACATCAATCTAATTCATCCACCTTTTTAAATGATTTATAAATTTCAAAATCGGATGCTTTATATGGCACTTCCGTAATCGATTTCAATTTCCAAACCATCTTAAATCCATCATCATCTTCATCCTTCATTTCCATGGTATATTTGACCATCTGACCTGGAACGGATTCAAATTCCTGTTCTGCGCTGGTTAACATAGATTCAGAGAAACTCCTTGGAGTATTGCGTTTCTCCCCTCCATAAGATTGCACTAGATCTACCTCCACTTTTGATACAAAATGAAATAAAGTTGTATCGGTGGTTAACCATTCTTCAATTAACACAAGCCCATCGTTACTTTTTATCTTTGTAGTTACTTTTCGTACATCAAATCCAACAACACGCTCCATTGATTCAGAAATAGTACGATCGTATTCGGATTTTTCCTCTTCTTCATCCGAATTGTTATTTTCCCGCCCTTCGCTAGAGCCACCTCCCATGTTCATTCTACCCATGGTAGTTTTCAACGTCGGAGTCCCATCATTTGCACGGATGGTATTAAATGTCTCCATGGCATATTCTTCATCATTTGCATCATAGACTATTCGGGATTCTGATTTCCCATCCAAGACACTCCCGAGTTTTTTATTCCCACCCATAGCCATTCTAATCAAAAAACGATCCACTTCTATGGATGATTCCTGGCGAAAAAGTCCATCGGAAGCATATTTTGTGGTCGTAGTTGTGACTTCACCAACGTAAGGCGCGTCCATGAACATGACCTCCTGAACCACAACTTGGGTTTGGGCTGATATATTTACCACTAAACAGAAAAAAACAACAAATCGATAATTCATTTTTATTTTACCAAGGTAATTGATTTAAATCCACATTCCCACCAGAGAGAATTAATCCAACTTTCTTTCCGGAAAACCTGTCTTTACTTTTTAACAAAGCCCCAAGGGTGATCACACTGGATGGTTCGGCGATTATCTTCATACGCTCCCAAACCATTTTCATCGCTTCAATAATCTCCGTTTCGGTTACGGTAATGATACTATCCACATATTTTTGAATAATTGGAAAAGTAATGGTACCAATCTGGGCTCGCAGTCCATCACAGATCGTATCAATGGTTTCGTTAGCAACAATTTCCCCTTTTTGCAAGGATCGGTAGGCATCATCCGCTTCTGATGGTTCTGCCCCATACACCACTATCTCCGGCTTCATTCCTTTCGCTGCCAGTAAAGTGCCACTCAACAATCCGCCCCCACTCACAGGAGAAATGATCACATCCAAGTCCGGATAATCTTCTATCAATTCTTTGGCGGCGGTACCCTGACCCGCTACGATTCGTTCATCGTTATAAGGGTGCGCAACCGTTGCGCCCGTTTTATTCACCAATTCCCCTAGAACACGTTCACGTGATGGCTGATCCGGATCGCACCAGACCACTTCACCGCCGTTGCGCTCCACATTGTTTACTTTCATCTGGGGTGTATTGTGGGGCATCACCACTTTCGTTTTACCGCCTCGCCTGGTCACTGCCATGGATAGGGCCGCACCATGATTCCCCGATGATGTGGTGGCCACGCCTCGATCCAATTCAACTTGAGAAAGTTGCTCAACAATATTAGTGGCGCCGCGGATCTTGAATGATCCTGCTTTTTGAAAATTATCACATTTGAAATAGAGGGACGCGCCGCTGAGAATATTTAGATTTTGATTCGTCATCACCGGTGTGCGATGGATAAATGGGCGAATACGATCGTGGGCCGATTCAATATCTTTTAGTGTTACCATACTGAAATATAAAGTGTTTACCTTGTTAAAATCCTTGTTTTGTTCATAGAAAAATAATGATATAGGGGACGCATTATTGTGACCCCTACAATGCATATACTGGAGTAGATTTATTACTTATAACACTGACAAACGTAAAACAATACGGTATAAAATGAATAAAAACTCAAACCTCCATATGACAACAGAGGAATTTCGAAAACAGGGCCATGCAGTCATTGACTGGATTGCCGATTATTATGACCATATCGAGGACTTTCCTGTCCTCTCTCAAGTTCAGCCTGGGGATATCCGCTCAAACCTCCCCGATTCAGCACCGCAAAAAGGGCGGTCTTACGAAGAAATCCTAGCCGATATGGATTCCTTTATGCCGGGAATCACCCATTGGCAGTCCCCCAATTTCCACGCCTATTTCCCCTGCGCCACCAGCGGTCCCGCTATTTTAGGCGATCTCATTTCCACAGGGTTGGGCATCCAGGGCATGATCTGGGCCACTAGTCCCGCCTGCACTGAAGTGGAAACCCACGTTTTAGATTGGCTAGTGGATATGATGGATTTACCCAAGAAATTCAAATCCACCTCCACCGGTGGAGGTGTCCTCCAGGATACGGCTTCATCTTCTAGTCTCGTGGCCCTTATCGCTGCCCGTGAAAAGGCATCCAACGGTAATATCAATGAAAAAGGCTATAATGGGAAGCTAACAGTGTATACCTCAACCCAAGCCCACTCTTCCATAGAAAAGGCTGTAAAGATCGCAGGAATGGGTAAAAACAGCCTTCGTCTAGTGAATGTGGATGAGAGCTTTGCCATGAGTACCAATCATCTTAGAGCTTTAATCGAAGCTGATATCGCCAATGGATTTACGCCGGCCTTTGTTTGTGCCACCGCCGGGACTACTTCCAGCACGGCTTTTGACCCAATTGGCGAAATTGGTAAAATCTGTGCTGAGTTTAATATTTGGCTTCACGTGGATGCGGCCATGGCTGGACCGGCGGCCTTATGCCCAGAGTTACGTTTTATCCACAAAGGAATAGAATTCGCGGACAGCTACACATTTAATCCCCATAAATGGATGCTCACTAATTTCGACTGCAGTGTGTTTTATGTCGCAGATAGAAAAACGCTAATCGATGCCATGTCTATTTTACCGGAATATCTCAAGAACAAGGGCACTGAATCGGGTGCTGTTTTTGACTATCGCGATTGGGGCATTCCCTTAGGCCGGCGCTTCCGTGCATTGAAACTGTGGCACGTGATCAATTATTATGGTGTTGTGGGATTGCAGAAATATATCCGTAGTCACGTGGCCAATGCACAGGAATTAAGATCTTGGATCGAGGCGGATGAGCGGTTTGAACTGATGGTGTCAGCACCACTGATTTTGATCTGCTTCCGTCACAAAAACGGGGATGGATTCAATGAAAAATTACTCCATACTCTAAATGAAAGCGGTCGGCTGTATCTGACACACACGAAATTGAATGATCAGTTCGTTATAAGGATTTCTGTGGGGCAGGCTACCACCACATTGGATCATTTGAAAAAGACTTGGAAATTTATATCTAAGATAGTGGATGAATTAGAAGAGGCCAACCATTAGGATTGCAAAAATGAAACGAAGTTGAATTTTTGCGAGTACAGCAATGATTCACTTTCGCTCATCATTGCACACCATTTCTTATAATTTTTCAGCCAGTTCTACCAATACACCGCCGGTACTTTTGGGGTGGATAAACACTGCTTTATACCCTTCTGCCCCAACAGTTGGCTCATCGGATAAAATTTGAATATATGATTCTTTAAGTTCTATTATTGCTTTGGTTATATCGTCTACTTCAAAACATACATGATGTACACCAGGACCTCTTTTTTGAATAAATTTCCCGATAGGCGTATCTGAGTCGGTAGCTTCTAATAATTCAACTTTGCCTTGCCCTGTATCATAGATATCGGTGGTAACACCCTGATCTTCTACCACCTCTGTACTTCGATGTTGAATGTTTAGAATATGCTTCCAAAAAGGCGCATTCGTATCCAGGTCGTTTACCGCAATACCGATATGTTCTATGCCGAGTATTTTCATATAATTTTGTAGAGACGCATTGCAATGCGTCTTTACTATATTAATTTTTCTTCAATAGAATTTAAAGAAACACCGAGGCCATTCCCACGGGGTAAAACCAGTTTTCCATCTTCCACCAATACACCGCGATAAGGATCGTTATTTATCAATAGATTCCCATCTAAATCGGCATAGTCCACAAGAGGTGATAAATGGGCCGCAGCGGTGATGCCCACGGAGGATTCGATCATGCACCCCAACATGATCTGCATATCCCGTTCTCTGGCCATTTTTACCATCTTTAACCCTTCGATCAGACTACCGCATTTCATGAGCTTTATATTGATTCCATCAAACACACCTTCAATTCCAGGGATATCGCCAGAATTCAGGCTGTTCTCATCGGCGATCAGGGGTAAGGGCGATTTCTTCCTTAGCTCAGCGGTGTCCTTCAAATTTATGGATTTAAACGGCTGCTCAACAAATTCCACGTTGCGGTCCGCCAGCCATTCGCACATTTCAATACCCGTATCAAGGTCCCACCCTTCGTTGGCATCCACGCGAATCAGCTGATCCGTCTCCTGGCGGATGGCATTCATGATGGCCTTATCCTTCTCCATCCCCATACCGATTTTCACCTTCAAGATATGAAAAAGCGCGCCCTCTTTGACTTTCTCAGGAATGAGATCCATATCCCCAATGGATATGGTAAATGACGTTTTAGGGGCTTTACTGGGGTCCGCGCCTAAATATTGATATAATGGCATTCCTTCCTTTTGACACCACCAATCCAGGATGGCCATTGAGAATGCCACTTCTAATGCTTTGATGCCTTTACATTGAGGCAAAACTTTTTCAGAGAATGCAATCGGATCATCCATGGATTCGGGTAGCACAATACCATTATCCAGAACACCTATTATATCGCTGGCATACTCATTATACCTCCCTGAAGGGGCAGCCTCTCCTCGACCCAGGATACCATCCTGCTCCAAATAGACATAAACTACATCATAGTGATCATGGGTGCTTCGAGATATCCCAAAGGGATGGGTACATTGAACTCGATAAGAGGTATAAGATAATTTCATTTTTATTTAGGCGAACCTGCGCTGCCTTCCCAATCGGGATCCGCCACACCAACCCAACCATTTTCACTTTTCATGACGGCATGAACGCGGCCGAACCGCGCTTTTTGGCGCTGGACAGTAACCATATGACCCAATGATGCAAAATAAGTACTGTCTGATAACGTGAAGCCATTTGGACCGGTAAATTCAATATCCACACCATCTTTTGTGGGCTGGACTCTCGGCAATGCCACAGCGTTCTCCAGGGACTGATCCTGATCAATCACACGACTGATCACTGCCACAATGGATGATGGAATCCGAGAACCGCCTGCGGCACCTAGTGCCAAAATCGGATTTTCATCTTTTGAAACAATAATGGGTGAAATGTGGGACGGCGCTCTATCTCCCCCCTTCACTTCACCTAAATATCCGCCCAGCGTTTGGGCATAAACAAACCCCAATCCCGGCGTGGCTACTTTAGAACCCATTATGGTGCCTACCGTTTGTGTTAAGGAAACGATCATACCATTTTTATCCACAACGGTGAGATGGGTTGTATGCCCCATGGGCGCTGTGTAGGATTCCGGGAGTGAGTTCCAATCCAAAAATACTTGTTCATTATGGACCTCAGTCGCTCGCTTTTTGGCCCAATCTTTAGATGTTAGGCGATCTGCATCGGACAATGACTTTTGTTCCCGGCGATCCAGGTAGGCGGCTTCGATAGCGTGAAATACATTTTCACCCCACGTCTGATTACCCGATAGATCATCAGAAAGGGATTCTAAGATTTGTAGCGCTTCAATCGTAATGGCGCCAAAGGAAGGCATCCACAAGGCTGTGAGTTCATTGCCTCGATAGGAGCCTTTAACAATATGAGAATCTTTAGCTTCGTATTCGGCCATTGCTTTCATACTGAGTACACCCCCATTGGCTTTGTTATCAGCCACAAGTTTTTCTGCAATCCTACCGGAATAAAATACGTCCGGACCTTCTATTGCCACAGCTTTTAATACTTTTGCCAAATCTTTTTGAACGAACCATTCGCCCGGCACGAGGGGTGACCCATCTTTGTTTAAAAAATGCTGGCGCGACCCTTCAAACTCTTTTAACTGTTCATTCACTAAAGCTAACCGGATGGCTTCACCCGGAATCAATGAATGTCCCTTATCGGCGATTTCAATGGCGGGACTCATAACGGCAATCCTGGAAAGAGAGCCGTGCTCAGATAATGCTTTGGTTAACCCTTTCACAACACCGGGCACGCCTATGGAGGGATATCCATATCGTTTTTTGGGCGCATTCTCGTAGTCATAATCGCTGGGCGCGGCTGTAGTGCCATCGATACCATGAAAGCCAGTTTCAGAAGAATAAATCAGTATTTGGGTTCGCCCGCCGATACCACTCATGGAGGGCTCCACAACTGCCAGTGTAAAAGCAGCAGCTATTGCAGCATCCACGGCGTTACCTCCTCTCGACAGCATTTCAACCCCGGCATTTGTGGCCAGAGGATGACCAGTGACAACTACACCGTTTTTAGACTGTCGAACTTTTTGTCTAGATTCAGGGTATCCGAGTTCAGTGGTGGTGGAAAGACGGGTACATCCAAACCATAACAAAAAGATTAAATAGTATGATTTTTTGATCAACCCAATTCTTTCTCAATAGCATCAATAAAATTTAAGTCACCAAATCGAATCAAATCTGTTGAAGCAATACCATATTCATTTTCGGTTTTACTCATTTCAGCTTTGGCTTCTTCTTCTGTCAATTTGAAGGTTAATAAATTGATACCAAGAAATTTAGATTCTTTAAAATTTTTCATAAGACCGATATGCAATTCCATCACACGACCCATAGAAGAAATTGGAAAATCCGTCACATCGTCTTTGCGGCCCGGATCATGGGTCATAATCATATAATCCGGCATGGCACCATGGAGTAATCCAAGCGTTACTCCAGCGTAATATTGATTGGTTAATGATCCTTGCCCTTCTACCACCACTAACTCTGTATCGGTGGGACATTGATTAATAACATGTTCAATCTCACCAGCCATAAAATCTGCTGTAACCGCATCAATGGGTACGCCGGCACCACTGAGCAAAATTCCCGTTTGCCCTGTTCCAATGAATTCTACTTTTCGCCCTCGCTTTTTCAAGCGCTGGGTAATCTCCCATCCGGTGGTCATTTTTCCTGTATCACAATCCGTACCAACGATGAGTAATACAGGTACTTTACGTGTTCGCCAAGATCCGTTTGAGAAATTGGGCGGGTTGGGCGGTCGCCTTAGATCTGTAAGAGTTACACCATATTGTTGCGCCATTTCTGACAATTCAGGATCATCACCTAAAAATTGATGCATTCCACTTATTATGTCACACCCAGACTGGATGGCTGCAATAATTTCTTTCCGGTATTCTGTACTGATAAACCCTCCCTGGGAAGCATTGCCAATGACCAAAGTATCGGGTTTCACACCATTGCATGATTCAAAATTTTCCACTACCGGAATATCTCCGCCATAACCCAACTCAGATTCGGCTGTTTTTCCAGCTTTAGTCTTATCTATAACTGCGACTACCTCGTTGGTGCGGTATCGTATCAGCATATTTCCTGTTTTATTCAGGATATAATTAAAGGCATCATGGCACAGGATGACGATTCTTTTTTGGTTTTCGTTCATTTATTGATTAATCGTTTTGCAAATTTGAATTTATATTATTTAGCAATTATTGTAATTTTACCCTACAACAACCCTCGGAAAATTAACAAAATGATAATTATTTTACACTCTATTTCGTTCAAAAACCTACGATTTTTTCTAATCCCATTATTGATAATTGCCTGTAACAACAGCCCCACAAGTCCTGATGAAGAAATCCATGAGGAAATAAAACTTGTTCCCCAAGGCATTGGTAAATTCACATTTGATCAATATAAACCACTCGCGGATACACCGATCACTGTTCATACCTACCTTCCCGATTCAACTATAAAGAACATCCCCGTGGTATTCGTTATGCATGGAGCCAACCGCGATGCGAATAATTATTGCATTGATTGGGTTGAGCCAGCCCGTGAATACAATTTCCTGGTTGTTTGTCCGGAAATTAACGAAAACCAGTTTCCTGGCTCTGGGGGATATAATTTAGGCGGAATGTACGACGGAAATATTTTAATTGACTCCACACGCTGGACATTTGCTCTAATTGAACCGATCTTCGAATATTTAAAACAAGAAGGTGCAATAACTGTTGATCGTTACGGAATTTATGGCCACTCTGCCGGCTCCCAATTTGTCCATCGCTTCGCACTTTTTACTCAACCCCATAATGCGAATGTTTTCATCGCCGCCAACGCGGGATGGTATACCATGACCGATTTCAGCGAAGTTTTTCCCTATGGATTCAAAAACTCCCCCATGACTGAAGATAAAATGAAGCCTAAATTCGGTTTAGATCTTGTCATTCTATTAGGTGAAAATGATACGGACCCCAACGCTTCGTCCTTAAGAAAAACCGAAGAAGCTATGCGCCAAGGGAAGCACCGTTTTGAAAGGGGACATTCTTTTTACACCAAGGCCAAATCGATGGCGGATTCCCTGGAAACAGAATTTAAATGGACTAAAGTTACAGTACCGGAAGTGGGTCACTCTAACTTTGGGATGGCACCTGCCGCGGCTAAATTACTTTATGATATATTGAAAAATTAATTACTCAAGTCACGATTTAAGTGTCTTGTGTAATATATATATATTGTTGACACAAACGCTGATGAGAATTTTGACCATGTAGTTTGATTCTCCCGTATCCCTGGTTTAGGGGCCTCCACTTGAATTGCACTGATCATTCCTCCGTTCTTCGATCCGTGGCGGCCCGTATTATATCCACCAGAAAAATAGCGCATACCGTTAGGTCCGGGATCATTCACACTGGGGACACTTTTAAACCCTAGACTATCTAATATTGCACCAAAGCTGTTTGCCCCTCTTAGTACCTCAATAAATGAATAGGAAGATGAATCCACGAGGGCCCGGATGCTGGTTTTATTTTTAATACTATTAGTATTCAAAACCTCATCTGATAAATCTAATTCACTTCCAGATAGTAAATATCCCAACCAATTTCTGAGATCATAGAATCCATCGGGATTCCTTCCATGGCCGTGCATATCTAAGAATAGACCACTCCCATAATCCGTTTCAATCTTCTTTTTTGCAACACCAATATAATGATGATACTCCTGCCAGGCCCGTAGGGCATATTTATCATCCTGAGCCGCTTCTACACTGTCGCGGTTTGCATCCAATTTTGTCCGTTTCAATCGACAGAGGATCACGTGAGGCCGACCGCCAAACCTTGCGACCATTGTATCCATAACGGTCTTGGTTAATTCGTATGTATTATCATCTGTTACGGTTGTACCATAAGACCGGTCAGGAATTTCATCAGGTGTAATCCGGCCGCCGTGGGGCGCTGATAGAATTATAGGTAAATCCCCCGCGTGGTATTCAACATATTTCTCCCTGCCATAATAAACGGAATCGGGATAATAAGGACCATCATGCCCCAAGGATGGAAAAGTATCCTGTTTGGTTGTGGTGTCTTGGGGAACAACCGTTTCCTCAGGTGTTTTTTCTGAATCCTCACATCCAATGATGACCGTAACGGGTAAAATTATAATGAGAAAGAGCCACCTTTGTCTTGAAAACGTCATCACGTTATGCAAATAAACTCACGGATGTAAATACAACAAATATCCCAATGATATTCAGCAAAAGCCCAGCGCGGAGCATTTGCTTCTGTTTAATAAATCCGGTACCGAAAACCAATGCATTCGGCGGGGTAGCTACGGGTAACATAAAGGCACAAGTAGCCGCAACACCAATGCCAAATACAAGGGCATAGGTCATGGCAGGACTAAATTGATCCGCCAATGCCATCATGACTGGAATCAAAATTGCTGCTGATCCCGTATTAGATGCCAATTCTGTCAAGAAAATCATAAAACCAATACAGACCATGATAATTAACCATTCCGGCGCACCAGCAATGGAATCAAGAATGGCAGTGGCCAACCATTTTGTTGTTCCTGTTTTTGTCAAGATAACAGATAAACAAAGGCCGCCACCAAATAAGAGCAGTATACCCCATTGAATTCTATCCTCCAATTCTTTCCATGATATTAAACCAAGGGCCGGTGCCAAAGCGGTAATAAGAATTGCGATCATGCGATCGAACTGAATTACCCCAAACAATTGATTGAATTTACTGGAGAATATCCAACATACTACGGTAAATACAAATAACCCGACACTCCCTTTCGCTCGGGAGGACCAATCCATTTTTTCATCGGAACTCTGCAATCGATTTAATTGGGCATCTGATTCGGGCTGAACGACCAACCGAAGGGCAATAATGACAAAGGGAAACATCATTACTGTAGAAGGGAATCCCACTTTGAACCATGTGAAAAAGTCAATATCCAATGCAGCCACAGCTATCCCGTTTGGAGGCGATCCTACAGCTGTAGCCAATCCGCCGATATTGGCAGCATATGCTGTCCCCAATACAATAAACGTTCGCATTCTGGGAAATCGGTCATCGACCAATGCTAAAGCAATAGGCAACATCATAGCCGTCGTTGCTGTATTACTCATCCACATAGATAAAAAACTGACCACAGCAAAAAATCCTATGGTAGATAGCCACAGTCTGCCCTGCCCTAAGTTAATAACATATTGGGCCAACCATTTATCGATCCGGTATTTATTCAATAATGCGGCAAGGGTAAAACCACCCATGAAAAGGAAAATAATCGTGTTTGAAAAAGGCGCCATAGCTGCTTTTGGCTCTAGGATTCCGACAAAATATGCTAAGACCGGCACCAGCAAAGCCGTCACCGGCAAGGGGATGATCTCCGTCATCCATAAACCGGCACAAACCAATAATATCCCAATACCTTTCTGTGTTATGGATGCATCAACAATATTATTCCCGACCAGGAAGCTCACGGCGCTCCAGGCGAGAATGATCACCAATTTTTTACCCAAAGAAAGATCAGACATTCTTATTTCTATTCACCCTTCATTTCATTCCAGGATCGCTGGAGCCGAGCGAAGCGATCGCGGTGGGTCTTGGTTGGAAGTAAAAATGATCCCTGGCGGACACCACCGCCCTGGAGATCTCTTCCCAAGCGCATGGCACTTGACAAAACCCCATTCATTTTTTTCTGTTTTGCCTGCACCGCTTTAAGTTTTTCATCTTCTTCATCCAAAGATTTTTTCAATGTATCAATTTCCGATTTTAAGTTTTCATTTAATGCATAAGCGGCTTCATGGATCGCCATCACCTTTAGGAGGAATTTCTCCCTTTGTCGATAATCCCCCACTTTTAGGTTTAGTAGGGGATCTGGGTTCACCCGAATGCTCTGTTCTGAATAATAATCACCGGCCATCACTGAAACGGTGTAAACACCAGGAGAAACGGACGGACCTTCAGGATCGAGGTTTTGGGCGGGCCGGGGTAAAATATCTTCCGGCTTTGGCTTGACCAAACCTTCTGTCTTCTGATCACTTTTTTTGAATGAAGGCGGTGAATGTTTCAAATCCCAAACCATACGCTGGATCACACCTTTTTCCACAGCAACATTATACCTGCGGACAATTTCATCCTTCCTGCGTTTGATGGTAATCACGGCTGAATCTGTATTCGCATTCACCACGAAACTGATTATGGCCCCATAGCGACGATTCTCCCCGGCCCATTCTTCCTGGGCACGGTAAGATGTATCCTTCCAATAATCAAACAAGGATGCGGGGCTAACCGAAAAAACATGGACTGGTTTGCCGGCTGCATGACGCCATTCAGCCAAAGGTGTTGTATCATCCAGGACCCAGAAGCTTCTGCCGTGGGTTCCCAGAACAAGATCTTTCTCACGGGGATGGATGAGCATATCATCATATAAGGTCGTTGGCAGGTTGGATTGAAAATTCACCCAATTCTCTCCTGAGTTGAAAGAAACAAAAACCGCATGTTCAGTCCCTAAAAATAGAACTAAAGGATCATCGGGATGTTCAATGATCACATTCACCGACCCCAACGGAAGACCATTGGTGAGCTTTACCCAAGATTTCCCATAGTCTTCTGTCCGGTAAACATAGGGCTTCCAATCTCCTTCACGGTGGCGATCAAAGGTTGCATAGGCCGAACTTCTTTTACTCCCGGATGCCAATACCCTACTCACATAGGATCCCGTGGGAAGATCGGTGATATTCTTACTGACTTCAGTCCATTTTCTGCCCCCGTCCCTTGAGAGCTGCACATTGCCGTCATCTGTGCCAACCCAGAGCACGCGGTGCCACAATGGTGATTCAGAAATGGAAGTGATTTCACCATAGGATGAGGTGCCATCATTTTTGGAAATTTTAATATCTCCGCCGAGGACATCCATGATCTTTAGTGAATCCCGGTTCATATTTGTTGAAAGGTCTTTTGACTGCTCCCATGAAAGTCCCCGGTTATCACTAATGAATAGCCTATTCCCGCCTAAGAATACCTTTTTTGAACTGTGTTTGGATATAGCTAGAGGAGTAACCCAATCGAAACGGTACTTTTCATCAGGATCTTCCGGGAATGGTTTAAGGCCTAACATATTCCCAGTTTTCCTATCGACTCGAATTATATTCCCGTTTTGGGATGCATTATAAAGGATGTCCGAATTGGGGTCCGGCTGCTGATACATACCATCCCCGAAACCGACCTGCTTCCAATCATCAGCCAGGATGCCCAGCCAATGGCGGGTTGTGCTAGGACCCATCCAGGAATGGTTATCCTGCATACCGCCGTAAATATTGTAAGGGACATCCATATCCACCCCAATGCCGTAAAATTGGCCAATAGGCATATTGTTCAGCCGATTGTAGGTGTTACCCCTATCCCAGCTTTCATGGAGGCCCGCATCCCCGGCCAGGAAGAAATGGTTTGAATTCTTAGGATTAATCCACATGGTATGATGGTCACTGTGAACACCCACATCATAAGTGGGGCGTGTGGGCATTTGGTGGAATGTTATGCCCATATCTTCAGTCCGGTAAAATTCCGTGGCCAGCATATAGACAATATCATCATTTTGAGGATCCACGTGGATGTGGCTGTAGTACATAGGACGGGGATTCAGTTTATTCATCCTTTTCCAGGATGCACCTCCGTCCCTACTGCGGTAAAACCCGCTGGAATCCGTGTGCTCTATGGTAGCATAGACCACATTAGATCGGGTTCGGGAGGTGGCCAGGCCGATTCGCCCCAAATCACCGGGGGGTAATCCTTTTGTCGATTCTTTCCATGTTTTGCCCCCGTCCGTTGTTTTATAAATCCCACTTCCCGGTCCGCCCCCGTTAAAGCCCCATACTTTTCGCATTCGTTGGTAAGCAGCCGCGTAAATAACATTCGGATCATTTTTATCCATGGCCATATCCACAACCCCTGTCACGCCATCAATGAATAGGACTTTCTGCCAACTTTTTCCACCATTGGATGATTTATACACACCCCGTTCTTCAGACTCCTTCCAAAGGTTGCCCAAGGCCGCTACATAAATAATATTGGGATTTTTCGGATGGACGATCACTTTCCCGATGTGGTAGGTCTTTTCTAACCCGATTGATGTCCATATTTCCCCCATATTCGTTGATTTATACATCCCATTCCCCCAGGAAGTACTTTGTCGGTTCTGCTGTTCACCCGTGCCGGCATAAATCACATTTGGATCTGATATTGAAATAGCTAAGTCACCAAAGGTGGATACGACCTCATGGTCAAACACAGGTTTCCAGGTCGTACCTTTATTTAAGGATTTCCATATCCCGCCTGAGGCTGACGCAATGAACATAATCCCGAGTTTACCTGGTACCACTTCTACATCATGTATTCTCCCACCAGCAACAGATGGACCAATATTACGAAAAGTTAATTGATCAAGTTGATTAGTCGTGATCGATTGTCCAATGAGAGAAAGAAAAGGAATAAATATTAATAATGTCTTTTTCATAATTAGCCTCAGTTATTATGATGAAAAATAAAAAGCCTCCATCAATAAATGGAGGCTTTTATATCACTGTGCGCGTTTTAGTTATTTCTAGAACAAATTATTTATTCACCTCTGTTTTGGCATATAACCCTGGATCGTCAGGTGCATTCTGATTAGATAATAGTTCAACTTCAGCCCATTGTATACGCTCAACGTGCTGAGAAGCTGCTGCCGTATTTAATGGGAATGGGGGTATCAAATCAGTTTCACCTGCACCGCGGAGACGGCGATGGTCATTGAACGGCATATAGGAACCGAAACCGGACACGTAGCGTTCTTCAATGATTTCACGAAGCAGTGCATTTTCTTTGGATAAACCATCTGCATTCTCCATTCCACCTGAAGCAAAATCGGCTTCCACATATGGATCATACTTATAATTTTCAGCCACATCAAAAGTGGAATTAAGGCGTCCACCACCGGCAAGCCAAGCCCTGTATGTATTCAGTGCCGACAGCCCTGCTGCAAACCCGGATCTTGCTGATGCTTCCGCCTTGATTAATTGATTTTCGCTATAGGTTGCAATGGGTTGTGGCTCATACTGTTCAATTACACCTTTATTCCCACTGCCAGTACTTTCATCAATTGTATAGTACCCATGCCTCGCTGTTTCATTGGTTTTAGTATTGCCGCGATATTTGGCATTTGAAGGATCTAAAATCGTCAAAAGATAGCTTCCATCATTTCCAAGATCGCCTGTACGGGAGCCTTCCAAGATGGTATAAAACAGGTTTTTATCACCTTGACTGATTGAAGCATCACCACGGGGTGTATACATCATATCACCCGCTGAGGAAGATATTCCACTTCCTGCAGCAGCTAAAGCGCCAGCATAATCCTTATTTGCAAGAGCAAACCTTGCTTTAAGGGTGTAGGCAGCGGCGATCCACTTATCTTTATCTCCATTGAAATAAATATCGAAAGATTCTTTCCGAGTTGTTGCTGCACTTAAATCAGAGATTGCACCATCCAGTAAGGTTGACAATGCAGCCAATACTTCTTTTTGGCCATCAAATTTGGGGTCATCTACAGTACCGCCAATTTCTGAATATGGTACATCACCCGTCAATAATGCCAGAGTCCCAATCGCATTGGCTTCTACAACTTTTGATATTCCTACCAATAGTTTATCATCAGCCGCAGCCTCCTGAATATGCCTTGTGTTTGTTACTACACCAATATAAGCACTATTCCATTCTCCATTGGTTTCAACCGTTGAGAGTGCATATCCATAAATATTGGAATACAACGATGTGAACCCAATCAACTGTCCAGAGTACATTCCACATATACGATTTATGTGAGATACTTGTACAATGGCATTCGCAAGCTGTGCACCATTGAGAAATAGTTTTGGATCAACATCAGCCAGTGTGATTTCATTGGGATTATCGTTGATCGCTTTATCTATTTCACAACCTGTTGTTAAAAGCGCAATTGCAGTTAACGGAACAATAATTTTCTTCATTGTTTTTAAACCTTTAATTGTTGTTTTCATTATTATACCCTCCGCTTAGAAGTTAGCCGAAACAGAGAATAAAAATGATTTCGTGACTGGATTAGAAAAATATTCTAATCCCGAACCAGTCTGGATACCACCAACATTCACACCAGGGTCAACACCCACCAGATCCTTATACCAAGCGAATAGGTTGCGACCGGTAGCTGTAAATGTAAGGTTGTTTAAACCCGTCATATCCGTCAGCGCATCTGATTTCATAAAATAAGAAAGTGATAACTCTCTTATACGTGAATAGGTCGCATCTTTAATAGAAAAGTTGTAGGCCTGGTTATCACCAAATCCACCACCAATTCCATGGCGAAACCATGCTTCGTCTAACAGCACATCACCGTCGCCAAAGTCTTCGATAAAGCCTCTTACTGTGGTACCTGCAGGAATTGTGTTTCCATCTACATTTTTAAGATCTTTTGTAAGCGTCACTTCATTGTCCGTATCCTTAGTGGTGCCAAAACGTCTGAGTACCCATAAAGTACGGGGTGAGTATTCACCGCCTTGAGAATGCTCAAAGAGCATATTAACAACAAAGTTATTCAAGCGAGCAGTCATGCCCAAAGTTCCGCGCCAGTCTGGATTGGGATTACCCAAAACTATCTTTCCTGATGTGATTTGAGGAAATCCATTATCATCTAATTTGAATGAACCATCCTCATTAGTTTGTGAGCCGATTCCCCAGAGAGAACCAATCGGGTAGCCTTCTCTAGCTACTGATTGCACAGAACCTGAACCAAGATTCAATACATCAGTACCAGCCAGGTCAAGAACCTTATTTTCATTTTTTGCCCAATTAAATGTAAAGTCAAGGCCAGTACTTGCCCCACTCATCACATTCCATGAACCATCAATTTCAAGACCCTTGTTCTCCATTTTAGCAGCATTGGCATATTGAGTATCATAGCCGTATGTTGGAGTGAGCGCAACACTAATCAGCATGTCATCAACTGTATTCGAATAAGAAGTAAAACCGAGTGAAAACTTGTCATCCAAGAAACGGAAATCCGCCCCGAACTCAGTTTCAGTTTTTACTTCTGGTTTTAATTCATCGTTACCCTTATCATCATCCACACGATAGCCACCGCCCCATTGACCGACTGAAACAGGATCACTGTAAGAACTGTAACCGAATCCGCTTTCTGCTAAGGTCTCAAAACGATGGGCCCCTGGCCTTACACCAACCTTACCCCATGCAACACGTACTTTTGCAAAACTGATAGCTCCCACACCGCTAAGTAAATCTGTCAGCTGATAAGCCACATCTACTGCAGGATACGTGTAAGAATCACTGATTGTCGAATGGGTTTCATTCGCCATTGATACATTAACAAAAATTTGATCCAATGCATCAAGTGATAGGACACCATAGGCACGTGCGGAGCGAATGTATAGTCTATAATTAGAGACTGCAGAGGCTTCTGCAGCCGTATTGACGTTGGTCGTCCATTTATCGGTATTCACAAGAAATCCATCAATAAATGATGATGATCGGCTATAGGTACGATCGTTTAAATTCCAGCCAGCAGTTGCCACCATGGATATGCTTGACCCTAATTCTACATTCCGGCGTGCAATAACATCATAATTCGTCTCTTTATTGGTAATACGGGCCATGTCAAAAGAACCAGCATTTCTAGCAGAACCAGCAGTTCCAGGGGGATAAAAACTTTCTCTGTTATCAGTAAATTGGTCAAGACCGCCACGAAGTACGAGTTCTGTTCCCGCAAAAGGCGCCAGATTCATTTCATTTGACATTATCAAGCGATTAACCCGTGTTTCATTTTTTTGCTCGTTAACAGTCCAGTTCGGATTATTATAGATTGGATTTGTACTGGATCCACCAATATAACGACGGTAAGCCCGATGGCGACCCGTATACTCAGTGCCGCCACTAATGTATGTTCCTTTGTAATATGTATTATCAAAGTCAGGAGCTGTTCTTAATAGTCCCAACATTAGACCTGAAACGTTAGAACCCCTCTGAATACGATTGGAGTTACTATAGGTATATCCGACTTTGGATGTCATTGAAATGTTATCAGAAAGCCTGAAGTTTGTATTCAACCTAACATTATCTCGATCGTAATAGGCATTTTTAACCATACCATCCTGACGTAATCTGCTATAACTAAATAGGTACGTTTTATTAAGATCACCACCAGAGATTTGGAAATCATCTTGAAGAAGTTTCCCTGTACCAAAAATCGCGTTAAAGTTCTTTTCTACAAATAAATCTTTTGAATTTTTCTTTGTGATCGTGTACTGAGTAAATGAACCATCTTCAGAAACAAAGTATGCTTTATCTGTATCGTATGTATCTGCACCACCAGCACGATCTGCAATTTTATCGCCCCAGGATTCGGCGTGCGTAGTCCATACACCGTTACGTCCTTGGCCATAGGTAGTTTGCATTGGTATTCTTTCATGAATCTCATCAAAAGACGTCGTATGCTTGTAGTTCATTTTCATACGGCCTGCGGCACCTTCTTTGGTTTGAATCACAATCACACCGTTTGCAGCCTTTGAGCCCCAGAGAGCAGCGGCTGATGCGCCTTTTAATACTTCAACTGATTTTATATCATTGGTATTAAGGTCATTCATTCTTGACTGTTGTGTGACCCCACCAAAACGAGAAGAGTTTCCGTAAATTTGAGAATTATTAATGGGCATACCATCAACAACTACAAGAGGCTGACTGGTACCCGAAATTGTATTATTACCACGAATTCTAATTGAAGAGCCGGAGCCTGGGTCACCACTTACAGCTTTAACAATCACATTTGATGCTTTGGCAGCTAAGGAATTCATTATCATGGCTTCGCCTGAACGGGTCATATCTGCCGGTGTTACTGAAACACTAGTAGAGCCCTGCTTATCCCGATTAGTCTCAAAACCGAGAGCAGTTACACTCACGGCTTTAAAAGCGATAACATCGAACGCTAAGGAGAAATTTTGGGTCACGCTACCGGACATGGGAACATCCACCTGGGCAGATTGACTCTTATGTCCAATGAAACTGGCAGTTAATGTTGCAGTTGACCCACCTACTGTTCCACCAGGGACAACAATTCTATACTCACCATTACTACCAGTGGCAGCTCCAATAGATGTACCATCTACGACAACATTAGCACCTGGCAAAGGATTTCCATTAGCATCTGTAACCGTTCCTGAAACTGATGATTGAGCACTAACTATGCCAATCAAAAAAGTTCCTATAAGGGATTTAATTAAAATTGATTTCATTTGTTTACTCTCCATTAAGTTGAAAATTGCAAATATTTATTTAATAATATTCTCTCCAAGAATACGAAATAGCAAGCATTCATGTTTTAGATGCTAATTCAATAACACAATAAAATGCAAATAAAAAAAATAAATAATTTTACAAATAATTAATTTTTTCATTAATATTTATACTTTATTATCCTTTATATCTTTGATGTATTTGTAAACCGTAGGCCGAGTAATAGATAGAGCTTCACCAATGATCGCAACGGCACCCCGTTTATTCAAATGGCCGCCTTTAATCAAAAATTTTATCACCTCGTATTTGTCTTTTCGCGATAAAACCTTATTGGTTGAACCATGGGATACCCTGAAGTGATTAATTGAAATTTGGATATCCTCCTTTGTATTCCCATAGAAAAAAGCTTCTTTTTGTTGAATTACAGGGTTTTCCTGTGTACTAGTAAAAAAGGAAAGCACATCCGAAAATTGTGTGAAAACAGATATGTCATAATTCAAGCCCAATGAACCAATGATCTTTTTATCAGAATTTCGGATCGTTAAAGAGGATGATTTTAATGGCTTACCGTCGGGACTTTCATTTTTGTAATTCACAACCTTTTCGGGCATTTTACCTTTTAATTTTTCATATCCAATATCCGATGTCCCCTCCCCCACGTTTCTGCCTGTAACTTGATTATTAAAAATAGCGATTATTGAATGTTCCGGGTACCTTAGGTCATGGATTGCAACCTCTAAATGGGGTTTAAACATTTCTGAGAGGATTTCTCCCATTTTCACATAATGGGATAATATTGCATTATCAGTCAGTTTCTCTTTTTTTGGCATATTTCTTTTCGTAGCCATGGATCAGGCACTCTCCAAAGCTAATTCCGATTTATCTAATTTTTCAATCTTGATATTAAATAAACCATAAATGACTGCCACCACAGGATTCAACAGATTAAAGAAACAAAATGGTAAATAGGCAAATGTAGCTACACCTAAAGAAGCTGACATATATGCTCCACATGTATTCCATGGAACTAAAGGAGAAGTGATTGTTCCTGCATCTTCTAGGGTGCGGGACAGGTTTTTACTGGCCAACCCTCTACGTGCAAATTCAGTTCTATACATCCTGCCGGGGAGAACGATAGCTATATATTGATCTGCCGTAATGATATTGATACCGATACATGTAGCCACTGTAGCTACGATTAATGAACCGGTTGAATGAACAAAGGTGAGTATGGTCTCCACCAGTTTGGCTAAAGCACCAATGGTTTCTAAAACAGCGCCGAAAGTTAAGGCGCAAATGACGAGCCAGATTGTATTCAGCATACTGATCATACCGCCGCGGCTCAATAAGTTATCCACCATGGGGACGCCGCTATCCATTATAAAGCCAGAATGAAGGGCAGTCCAAACCCCGGAGATCATGGTGAATCCACCCGATAAATCAGGTTGATTGATAAACCTATTAATGACATCCTGTTGAAATATGACTGCAAAAACACCCCCCAATAAGGCGCCGATCATAATGGTTGGAAAGGCGGGCATTTTTTTTATTGCCATCCCAAAAACGACAATCAGGGGAATAAAGGAAAACACATTGATATTAAAGGAATTGTCAATGGTATTTTGGATCAATTCAAATCCGCCTGCTTCTGTGGAAGGGTGCGCCCGAAGACCCAGGATCAGGAACAATACCAGGGCAATGGTTAAACTGGGGCCGGTGGTCCATATCATGTGGCGGATATGGGTGAAAAGATCCGTGCCCGCTACGGCTGGGGCCAAATTGGTGGAATCAGACAAGGGAGACATTTTATCCCCAAAATAGGCTCCGGAAATAACAGCACCGGCCGTAATAGCTTCGGACATGCCCAAGCCTGCGGCAATACCCATTAATGCTACACCGAGGGTGCCTGCCACCGTCCAAGAACTACCAATACTTAAAGCAGACAATGCACAAATCACACAAGCAGCAAAATAAAATATAGAGGGGGATAAAATTTCCATGCCGTAATAAATCATTGCGGGAACGGTCCCCGATAGTATCCATGTGCCGATCAGTGAACCCACCGCCAATAAAATCATGATAGCACCCAATCCCATGGAAATTCCTTTTACAATTCCCTTTTCGATTACCTTCCAGGAATATCCATTTCTAATCCCGATAATTGCTGCAATACACGCCCCAAGAAGTAAGGCGATTTGGTTAGCACCCGATGAAGATTCATCACCATATAAATAAACCGATAATGCCAGCATAATCACCAAAGATAGGATGGGAATCAGGGTATCAATCACGGAAGGGGTTTTTAATTTTCCGCTCATATTTAATCTCTAAAACTGGGTTTTCGTTTTTCCACAAAAGCAGTGAGACCTTCTTTCGCTTCTTCTGTACCGAATAGTTCACTGAAGTTTTTAACTTCGATTGCCATACCATCTATTATCGAGGTACCGATTCCCTTCCGGATACAATCCAATGATTGGGCAATAGCCTCCGGGCCGTTTTTTAAAATCTGTTTTGCTATTGATATACATTTTTCCATCAATTCTCCTGCCGGAACTACATGATTTACCAGACCGATATTTTTTGCTTCGGTGGCCTTAACCATACGGCCAGTGGTAATAATCTCGTTTGCCATTCCGGTACCCACCAAGCGTGGCAATCGTTGGGTGCCGCCCCATCCCGGAAGGATACCCAAGAGTACTTCCGGCTGCCCGAATGTGGCTGTTTCACTGGCAACACGGAGATGGCAGGCCATGCTGATTTCGCAGCCGCCGCCAAGGGCAAATCCATTGACCGCGGCAATAACTGGTTTAGGTGAATTCTCAATCGTGAGAGTCATATCCTGTCCCGCCTGGCCAAAAGTAAGGGCCCCTTCCTGCCCCATGCCCTGCATTTTTTTAATGTCGGCTCCAGCTACAAATGCTTTATCGCCGGAACCCGTTAAAATGATGACACCCACATTTTTATCATCAATGCAGGTTTGCACCGCCGATTCAAGGTCAGCTACAACCTTGTCATTCATGGCATTTAAGACATCCGGCCTATTGATGGTTAAGACTGCAATATAGCCTGAAATTTCTTTAAGTACGAATGACATGTTCCCCCGTTAATTATTTCCAAAAAGTGCGGCTGAATAAAACCATTATAGTGAATATTTCAAGACGTCCTAAGAGCATACAAATGGTCAGCATCCACTTCCCGATGGGATGGAGAAGGGCATAATTATCTGTCGGACCAAAAGCGCCAAGGCCGGGACCAATATTTCCAATCGCCGAAGCCGCCGCACCGATTGAGGAAGAAAGATCTAGGTTTAAAGTGGTAAGAATTAAAGTTGTAATCATAAAAATAGACATATAGAAAAGAAAAAATCCCAGCGTGTTCCTGACCACATCTTCACTGATATACCGCTCTCCAATCCGAATGGGGATAATCGCCCGGGAGTGCAGCATCCGTCTGGTTTCAGTAGCGGCATATTTTAATAGGAGGATGATGCGGGCGATCTTCATCCCACCGCCGGTGGAACCGCCCATTCCACCGATAAACATAAGGATTAGGAGTAAATACTGGCTGAAATAAGGCCAGATTTCATAATCCGTAGTACCGTACCCTGTTGTGGTCAAGATTGAAACGCTTTGAAACATAGACGCGAGAAAATTATCATGGGACCAATTTGAACTAGCAGATGCTAAATTAAGATAAATAAAAAATGTGACCCCAAAGGTAATGCCAAGGTAGGTTAAAAATTCAGGGTCTTTATAATATCCTTTCAGGTTACCGCTCAAGGCACGGAAATGAAGGGTGAAATTCACCCCGGCAATGAACATAAAAATAATGATTATGTAGTGAATCAAAGGATTTCCATAGGCGGCAATACTTGCATTCTGGGTGCTGAATCCGCCTGTCGGCATGGTGGTTAAAGCATGGCAAATCGAGTCAAACCAGGGCATACCGCTAATCCCCAAAAGGATAGTCTCAACCACTGTCAAGCCCACATAAACCATCCAGAGTATTTTAGCAGTTTCTTTCACCCTAGGACGAATTTTATCTGCCACCGGACCCGGAACTTCTGCTTTAAATAACTGTACACCGCCAACACCCAATAAGGGCAGAATTGCAATTGTAAATACGATAATTCCCATCCCGCCGATCCATTGGATAAAAGACCGCCAAAACAGTACACCGTGCGGGAGGCTTTCAATACCATTTACCAAGTTGGGTAACGTTTGAACATTACCAAGGATCGAGGCACCTGTAGTCGTCACACCGGACATTGATTCAAACCATGCATCGGTAAAATTGGGAATAACACCTGACAGGTAAAAGGGTAAAGACCCGGCTAAAGCAACCAAAATCCAAGCTAGGGTCACAATGGCGAATCCATCCTTACTGTTTAATGAACGGCTTTTCCGGGTGAATATCCATAAGGGAGAACCCACCAGAACGCAAAGGGCCATAGACTTTAAATGTCCGCCTAAATCGGGTTCACCATATCCCCAGGCAATTAGTGTAGGAATGATCATAAACAACCCGGTTAATACCAGCATGGCTGCCAAGATATTGAAGATTGTCTTAAAATTCATTAAGCTTCAAATAATTTCCGCAACTTGGGAACCGCCTTGGACTTGGCAAATACCAATACTGTATCTTCATCCGTCAGTTTTGTGGCTCCCCTGGCGATAGATAAATGACCATGGTGATTGATTACACCAATAATACTATCTTCCGGAAATTTCAATTCGGACAAGGATGCTTTGGTTACCTTACTGCCGGGGTCAGGACTGAATTCAATTACATCTACATCAATTTCATCAAATGTGGTGACTGATGTTTCCGTTTGATCACTAGTGATAAATCGTAAAATTGAATTAACCGTAGACATATTTTTACTTAATACAGAACCGACACCAATTTCCTGGACGATGGGCATATACTCTGTTGTACTTACATGGATCACAGTCTGCTTCACACCCAGATGATGGGCCAGCATCCCTGATAATAAATTGGTTTGTTCGCTTTCAGTCACGGCAATAAAACTATCCGCATCCTGGGCATTTTCAGCTTTCAAAAATTCAACATCCGTTCCATCCCCATACAGGACCATCGTTTCCTTAAACTTGGATGCCAGCCACTCTGCTTTATCCCGGCGATTATCTATCAGGCGGACTACCATTTCGTTTTCCAGTTCTGCAGCAACACTGCGACCGATTTTACTCCCGCCAAGGATTATAATTGAATTCGTACGTGTTGCTTCCTTGCCCAAAATATACATTAAAGATTCCAACCGTTCAGTTTTAACAATAAAATATGCAGTATCACAATCCTTGAATTCAAAATCCGCCCAGGGAACGTGTGATTCACCATTCCTCAATACAGTAATAATACCAAATTTAAAATCCCTTTCCTCATCGCAAATTTCCCGGACAGTCTTACCAATAATAGGACAGCTTTCTTCCAGTCGTATTCCAATCATTTGCATACGCCCGCCTTCAAAATCCATCACCTGTGTGGCATAGGAATGGCGCACCAACTGAACAATTTCACGACAAGCTTCTTTTTCAGGATGGATGACAAGGTCAATGCCGAATTTTTCCGGTTTAATAATCGAATCCCGGGTAGTATACTGCTGGTTGCGTAGGCGGGCAATAATCTTTTTGGCGCCCAGTTCGTGGGCCTGTTGAGACGCGATCAAATTAACTTCATCGACGCGGGTGAGACATAAAACGTAATCCGCGTCCTGGACGTTGGCCATGGATAAGTTTCGCGGGCTGGCTCCATTGCCTTCTACTACAATAACATCCAGGTTTTCGGTTGCCCGTTTACACTTTGCTGGATCCACATCCATCACAATGATGTCCTGGTTTTCCTGACTTAATGCTTTGGCGACATGGAACCCCACTTCTCCCACGCCGATTATGACGATGCGCATAACGAATCCTTTCCGGTAAAAGCTTGTATTTTAAGTCTTTTCACTAAATTGATTCCATTCTTTTTCTTTATTCACTTTCACGTGAAATATCGGCCCCGAGGGATTTGAATTTCTCTTCAATTTTCTCGTATCCCCGATCAATATGATAAATCCGACTGATATCTGACTTTCCCTCTGCCATCAGTGCTGCAATTACCAGGGAAGCACTGGCACGGATATCGGTTGACATCACCCGGGCACCCTTTAACCCATTTACACCACGGACAACAGCCACATTATTCTCGTGAAAAATATTTGCACCCAGACGAACCAACTCGGGGACATGAGCAAAACGATCGTGGTATATTGTATCTGTAATGATACTAGAACCATTAGCCACAGACATTAAAGCAACCCACTGGGCCTGGAGGTCGGTAGGAAATCCGGGATGAACATCGGTAGTCATATCCACTGCTTCCAGTTCTTGGCATTTTTCGATGGAGATTGATTCATCGTTCACCTGGATTTTACATCCAGCCTGGTCCAATTTTTGCAGCACTATGGAAAGATGACTTGCCTTAACATTATTGAGTGTAATATCACCTAAGGTTGCTCCGGCTAACAGAAAAGTGCCTGCCTCAATCATATCGGGTATAGTTGTCGCCTCTACTGGATCTAGGGATTTCACCCCATGAATTTTTAAAACACTCGTCCCGATACCCTCGATCTGGGCGCCCATTGCAATTAAAACTTCACATAATTGGACAATATGGGGTTCTTTGGCCGCATTGGTGATTTGAGTCGTGCCTTCGGCTAAAACAGCCGCCATGACGATGTTGCCGGTAGCACCGACAGATGGAATCTCAAAATGAATCCTGTCCCCTTTGAGCTTTTTTGCCCGGGCAATGATATAACCCTTTTCCAGCCTTACATCTGCACCCAGTTTGGCAAACCCCTTCAAATGGTAGTCAACAGGCCGCGGACCCCAGGCACAGCCACCAGGCAATGAAACGCGCGCTTCACCGAAGCGGCCCAATAAAGGACCCATCACATAAAAAGAAGCCCGCATGGTACTGACTAAATCATAGGGAGCTTCAAAGGAACTCACATTTGATGCATCCATTGTGAGGCAATGTTCACGGAAATCCGTCTTTACACCCATCATATCCAGCAAGCGGATCATGGTACGTGTATCCCGCAAATCCGGCACACGGTTCAGCTTTATTTTACCGTCAACTAGTAGGGCTGCTGCCATGATGGGCAGAACGGCATTCTTAGCGCCGTTTATTTCGACGGAACCACTGAGAGGTTTCCTACCGTATACAACCAATTTATCCACGCGCTTGACTCCTCAATTCCTGTTGAGAAGTTATACCCTTAGCGGCAACAAATTCTCCGCTAAATAATTCTGTAATGGCCTGGACTTTTTCTTCATCATTCAAATAACGAACTTCTACTTCTGTTTGTTCATTTTTTATTCTTTTATGGATATATAAATGATGTTTTGCCCGGGATGCAATTTGCGGTAAATGGGTAATGCATACTACCTGTTTATCCTGGCTTAATTTTTCCAACGCGTCACCGACTTTTTCAGCCGCCTGTCCCGAAATACCTGAATCAATCTCATCGAAAATCAATGTTTCTACAGGATCGCTTTTTTTCAAAACCGATTTTATGGACAGCATGATCCTGGATACTTCACCGCCGGAAGCCACTTTTACCAATGGTTTGGGAATCTCCCCGGGATTTGCGCTTAAATAAAATTCAATTTTGTCAAAACCTTTTGGTCCAAATTTAACCGGTTTGTTATTGTGGTGGATAAAACTATCAGCATCCTGGATATGGTTAATCTGCACCTGGAATTTAGCACCCGCCATATTGAGCCGGGCCATTTCAGACTCAATTTTCGAAGACAGTTTCTGGGCAGATTCATTACGAATCTCACTCAATTGATCGGCCTGCTTTTGATATCGGCTTTTCAGATACGCCTTCTCAGATTCCAGTTCAACTATCTTTTCATCCAAACCGGATAACTCGGCCAACTCCTGTTCGGATTCCCGTATGAATGACCGAACCGCTTCAACGGATCCACCGTACTTCCGTTTCAATCCTTCGATGGCCTGGAGCCGCTCTTCTATCTCTTTTAAATGCAAAGGATCATGTTCCATGGATTCCGCATACTGGATCATTTCGGCAGAGACATCCTGGATTGATACGGATGCCTGGTCAATTAATTCAATGAAAGCGTTAAGCGTTTCGTCATATTTGGATAAACGACCTAATTCATTAATAGTTGAAGAGAGTTGCTGGTAAATGGAATGATCATGCTCAGTCAATGATTGATTTAATCCTTGAATAGTGGTAATTAATTCATCCATATGATTAAGGCGTTTAAATTCTTTTCCTAGTTCAATATCCTCATCAATTTTCGGATCGATGGCTTGAATTTCCTGGACCTGGAACTGGAGCAATTCCTTTTGATTGGCGGAATTTTCCCGGAGTGTGATAGCTTTTTCCAATTCACTAATCACGGCCGAAAGATCGTTATAAACTGAAGCTGTTTTCTCAATCTGTGGTTCCGAATTGCAAAAGCTGTCTAAAAAATCAATATGGGTGGCTGAATCCATGATATACTGCTGTTCATGCTGGCCGTGAAAGTCTGCCAAAGGCTGGGCTGCTTCCCGGAACTGTGGTTCCGCAATGGGTTCATCATTGATGAAGGATCGGGTACGTCCACCTTTACTAATTAGCCGGCGAAAAATTTTACTTTGTCCATCAATGAATAATTCCGCTTCTACAACCGCTTGGGTTTGACCACTGCGCACATCGGTTTTATCCGCTTTTACACCCAGCGTTATTCCTAAAGATTTTAGCAGGATGGTTTTCCCCGCCCCGGTCTCCCCGGTGATCACCGTGAGGCCATTTTTCAAGGGCAGGGATAATTCACTGATAATTGCAAAATCTTTTATGTAGATACGTTTGATCATCTTCTGTCATTCCCTAAAACGAGGAGTGCGCCGATGATGACACCAATTGTATCGGCTAAAACATCCCATCCGCTGGAGTACCGGCCTGAAATAAAGGATTGTAAAAATTCATCCATTGTGCCAAATAAAATGCCAAAGGGGATTACAATTTTTAAATTCCGGGAAGATATAGTATTCATACTTTTCATTCCCAGGATACCAAGGATAAAATATTCCACGATGTGAATCAATTTATCTAAGGAAAGCAGCCATGTTTTTGGAAAACTTTGTCCCGGCACAGTGGATACACTCAAGATCACTAGCATATAGGCCACAAGCAGGATGCGAAAAGTTCTATGATTCATAATCGTTAAGTACGCGGGCGACTTTATATAAGAGGTCTCCGGCGATTAATCCGCGCTGACTGATGGATTTTGATAATTGATCTGCCGCTTTTCCATGGATAAACATAGCTGCTTTTGCTGACTCTGCTGCGTTGAATCCTTGGGCCATAAATGACGCCACTACACCGGTGAGCACATCACCGGACCCCGCTGTTGCAAGACCGGGATTCCCGGTAGAATTAACAGCGCCTTGACCACCCCATGCAACTAAAGAAGGGGCAAATTTAGCAATTAGGACACCGGGGAAATCTGCCATCATTTTATCAATCGTCCCGGGAAGATCATCCTGAATTGACTTAACGGGTAAACCTGTGAGGCGGCTTATTTCTCCCACGTGGGGGGTAATTACAAAATCACTTTTCATTTTTTTGAATAGATCCGAATTATTATAAAACGGCCGCAGGCCATCCGCGTCAATCACCATGGGTTTTTCTACAGATTGTACCAGTTTTTCCACCAGTTTTGAGGTGCCTTCTTCCTGACCCAATCCCGGACCAATGACCAATACATCGCACCAATCCACCCATTTAATGATCTCATCAAAATTATTTTCCGATAAAAATCCGCAGCCGTTGTCTTCACAGGCTACGGTCATGCCTTCCGTAATTTTTTCTTCATAGATGGGATTCAATGAAGCCGGTGCACAGGTAATGGTTAACCCCGCTCCGCTCCGCAAGGCGGCCATGGTGGAGAGGTAGGCCGCGCCTGTCATCCCCCTTGAGCCTGCTACGAATAGCACTTTTCCCTGGACGTGCTTATGGGTTGATTTATTCAACGGCTTTACAATGGATTTAATCTCACCGGCGGTGATACTGGTCCATTTTCTTCCATCGAGGCTATCCATAATATCCGGGAAACCAATGTCTACCGCATAGATAGTTCCCCCATTGCTCCGTCCCGGTTCAAGTGCCATGCCCAATTTCGAAGAACCCATGGTAATCGTATGAGAAGCCTTAACAGCATTTTCATCTACTGAACCGGTATTGGCATTCACTCCCGAGGGAATATCAACCGATACGCTTCTGGTGGCAGTATTCAGCCAGGACACCCACGGAGAAAGTTCTTTACGAACCGTTCCTTTAAACCCCGTTCCCAGCAAACCATCAATCATCAAGTCAAATTCCGGTTTTGTTACCGGCGGCTCGGAGTCATAAACAATATTCAGACCCGCTTTTTTACATTTCTCATGATAGATTTGAGAATTACCCCTGATGTCTTCCACTTCCAGTAAGGAATAAATCGTAACCCTGAAACCCCAATCATTGAGAACCGCCGCTACCGCGAATCCATCACCTCCATTATTCCCTTTACCGCAAACGATGCCGATGTGAGGATCGTGAATATCCATCAATTCTGATCGAATAAATTCGGCGATTTTCTCCCCCGCGTTGCCCATAAGGAGTTCACCGGAAATTCCATATTCCGTCATGGAAAGGTGATCCAATTCCCGTGCTTGTTCACGCGTGATAAGTCGCATTAGATGACCAACAAAGCCATGGCTATGGCATATTCAGATTCATGGGAAATGCTCACTTTCAGATCCGTATAACCATATCCTGGAATTTGAGAGACCAACGGCGCGCCATTATCATCAGGTAGAACTTCAATTTCATTGAAGCCCATTTTATCTGCAGCCGATGAAGATAGAAAGCATTTTTTCACCGCTTCTTTAGCAGCGAAGCGACCGGCATAATGGATGGCCGGATCCGCCTTGCTGTCGCAGTAATTTATTTCTAGGGGTAAGAATGTTTTTTGCTTGAAGCGATCGCCGTGCTTTTCCAGCAGTCGAGCGATTCGTTTAACCGAAACGATGTCCGTTCCGATGAAAGAGTTAGACGTCGTTCAACTCCTTGATGATGCCCACAACTTCATAAATATCATTTATATCATAATTCGCACCGGAATCAACTGTGCCAAAGGTATCCCCATACCGGGCAAAAATGGTTTTCATACCTATTTGGCTCGCCCCGGCAACATCACGCTCGGGCCAATCCCCGATCATGAGGGCTTCATCGGGTTTTACCTTCAAATATTCCAGCGCCATTTGAAAAGGTTTTGAGGATGGTTTCCTGACGCCAGTATCATCAAAAGTGAGGACGGGATCAAATACATGATGGAGGTTTAAATAGTATAAACGCATCCAGGCTTCCCGGCTCGGGGCATCCGAAACAACCGCCAGGTTTATGCCCATTTTAATCAATTGGATTAAGGTTTTATTTACGTTGGGATAAACCAGCAAAGTCGCTTCCCGGGCCCGCCGGTAGGCTACAATTCCCGCAGCCAAAATCTTATTGCTGACTTCACCAACAGTCTGGTTTAAATAATCGTCAAATACCTGCTGGTTTTCCCAGCCCTTTTCAACGTAGAGATCTAAAATGTCCTGATAGGCTTTTTCTTCATCCACATTTAAGCCCGCTTCATTCATTGCGGTGATTGCAGCTTTTACTGCAAACCGCTTCATCTTAATGAAATCAAGCAGCGTATTATCTAAATCAAAGATGATTGCTTTAATCATCGTGTATAATCCAAAACCGTTACAGGTTATTTTTCGTATTTCTGCGGGTTTTTGACTTTATCCATTTCATATTCGGCCATTTTACGCCAGGCACGGTCATTCCTGGCTTTTTCGAAAGCATTCAACGCACCGGTTTTATTGCCTTTTCCATCGCACCATTCAGCTATACCCAATTCAAACCAACCGCCTCCGAAACGGTTCTTCAATTCAGTCGATTTACGGGCTGCATCTTTGGCCCCGCTGCAATCACCCATAGCATTATAAATCCCTGCCAGGCGGAAGAAACTCATAGCATCACGCTCATTAAGGGTCGTAGCCATCACCAAGTTATCTTTTGCCTGCTCCCAATTTTTTTCTTCAGAATATATAGTGCCAAGGCTGGCATATCCTTTAGCATAATTCGGATTAACGGTTACAGCCAAATTGAGTACCTGTTTCGCTTTTTCATTATTCTTAATATTGATATAAATATCACCCATGGCGCCGTATGCCTTGTCATAACCGGGATGAATATCCACAGCAGCTTCCAATGCAGCCAAAGCACCTTCTGTATCATTAAGCCCGTTTTTAGCCAGCCCTAAGGCAAAATATCCCTTATAGAACTGTGGATTCACTTCCAGTGCTTTTTCATAAGATTGAATCGCTCGATCCTTATTACCCATTTTGGATTGAATTACACCGATCTGGTAAAGGGCCTGATAGAATGTAGCATCAACCTCCAAAACTTTTTCATAGGAGCCAAGTGCACCTTCTAAATCACCCCGCTTATAGGACTGATTCCCGGAATTGAAATAATTTTTTGCAACATTTTTGATCGCGGCTAAAGCGGTTTTATGATATGGATTGATATTCATCGTTTGATGAAAATAAACCACAGCTTCCGCATATTCTTTTTTGCGAAAATGAACCAACCCCATGTTGAAAACAGACTCGGGGTAATTAGGAAATTTTTCATAAGCAATCCGGAAAGACTCGAAGGCATCATCAGCTTCGCCATTTTTCATTGAACGTCTCCCTTTACTCATGAGCGTATTCAATTCATTCATTTGCTCGAATTTATCTCTGAATTCCTGGTTCTCGGGTTCCACTTCGATGGCTTCCTTCAATTTATCTCCAGCCGCCTTCAGGTCACCTTTGTGCATGGCGACTTCAGCCAGCCCTAAATATGCAGGCGCGAAGGTGGGATCCGCTTGAAGGGTAGCATTGAATCCAGCTTCTGCTTCATCAACTTGTCCGGCCTCCAGGCTGGCCTGGGCTGATTTGAATAATTCTTCCGGTGACTGGGCAAATACGATACCTATTAAAAATGTAATTAAAGATAGTTTCTTTAACATGCCTATTATTATCCTCATTGTAAATTTTTTAGTGCCGAAGGCCGGACTCGAACCGGCACGAGGTTGCCCCCACTGCCCCCTCAAGACAGCGTGTCTACCAATTCCACCACTTCGGCCCTGATTCAATTATTGCTTATCTTCTGTTTTTTGAATCGGTGCTGTAGGCAAAGCCAATTCTTCTGAACCTGGCGCCAGTGTTCTTTCTTCCTGGGCCTGTTCAATCACTGAACCGCTTCCCCCACTAACGGGAGCACCAACCAAACTGATTAACAAGGCGATCCCCATGAAAGCTACTGCCAAGTAAGTTGTCATTTTACTCAAAGCAGTTGCGGCACCGCGGCCGCCAAAAATGGCATTGGTTGTTTGTCCGCCAATCGAACCGGCTAAACCGCCGCCCTGACTAGCCTGCATCAATACGACTGTAATCAGTAATAAACTGATTATGGCATGTATTGTAATTAAAAATCCTAACACGATTTATCCCTTATAAAATTTTGAAACTATTTCTATGATGCTGCAAAAACTGTCTTCTTTTAAGCTCGCTCCGCCGATGAGAAAACCATCTACACCTTTGGTTTCAATCAATTCCGCAGCGTTATTTTCATTCACTGATCCACCATAAAGAATCGGCACTTCGTTTGCGTTTTCTTCAAACATCCCCGAAAGGATATCTTTGACAGAGGCATGGGCCTCTACCACTTGTTCCACAGAAGCTGTTTCCCCGGTACCTATGGCCCAAACAGGTTCATAGGCAATAATCATCCGGTTATGGTCAATGGAATCCAAACCATCAAGACCCAACGTAATTTGCCCTTCAAGCACTACTATTGTTCGTCCTGCTTTTCGATCATCCAATGTTTCGCCGATGCAAAATATGGGTACCAGCCCGCTATTCAAAACGGCATGGATCTTCCGGTTGATAAAAGTATCCGATTCACCAAAGACATGGCGCCGCTCAGAATGGCCCAGAATCACATAGTCCAATCCTGTGGATTTAAGCATCTCAATAGATATTTCACCAGTGAAAGCGCCCTGCGCTTCAAAATGGACATTTTGAGCGCCCACACCGAAGTCCGTCCCCTTTAATGTTTCAACTATGGAAAAGAGCGCCGTAAATGGCGGGCAGAATATAACCTTTGCCTTTGCCTTATCCAATACGCGATTTTTGATTTCACCGACGAAAGAAACGCCATCCTGCACTGTTTTATGCATCTTCCAGTTTCCGGCCACAATGGGTTTGGAATTCATCCTAAATCTCCAATGAATAAATTGCGGGTAAAGTATTCCCCGATAAAAGTTCCAACGAAGCACCGCCGCCGGTTGAAACGTGGGTAACCTTTTTCATTAATCCAAATTTATTGACCGCAGCTGCAGAATCGCCGCCGCCAATAATTGTTGTTGTTCCCGATCCAGTTACTTCTGCCATATCCTGGGCGACAGCCAAAGTTCCCTTATGAAATCCATTGACTTCAAAAACGCCCATGGGGCCGTTCCAAAGGATAGTTCCCGATTCACGGATAATTTGCGAAAACCGGTTTATCGATTCGGGACCAATATCCAACCCCATTAATTTATCGGGAATTTTGCCGGCGTTATAAACCCCCGTAGAATGTCTATTTTTCATGGATTCAGCACAAACAATATCTTTTGGAAATACCAATTTAGATTTTCCCCGGGCTCGGGCCATCACTTTTTTTGCCGTATTCAGCCTGGCTGGATCCACCAGTGAATTGCCCACATCCTTGCCCTGGGCCTGCAAAAAGGTAAATGCCATACCGCCGCCGATCAGGATATGATCTGCCTTACCGATAAAATTATGGATCAAATCCAGTTTGGTATCAATCTTGGCTCCACCTAAAATCACGGTTAAGGGCCGCCTGGGATTTTTCACCGCGCTGGATAAATATTGTAATTCTTTTTCAATCAAAAACCCCATACCCTTGTGGGTGAAATTCCGGGTAACACCTACATTGGATGCGTGAGAACGATGGGCAGTTCCAAAAGCATCATTGATATACACTTGCCCGTGTTTTGCCAGTTTGGTACTGAAATCAGGATCGTTCTGCATTTCGGCTACATAAAAGCGCAAATTTTCCAATAAATGAACTTCACCACTGTAGAGTCCCAAGGAAACATCATGGGCATCCTCCGAAACACAATCAGCGGAAAATTTGATTGGCATCTCCAGTAAATCAGCCAGGGATTCGCCGACAGGGATTAAACTCATTTCCGGGACAATTTCTCCTTTGGGGCGGCCCAAGTGAGACATGAGTATCACATTGGCCCCGGCATTAAGACAAAATTGAATCGTCGGTAAAGCGGCTCGGATTCGAAAATCATCAACTACTTTGTCATTTTCGATGGGTACATTAAAGTCCACACGAACGAGGACACGTTTTTCTTTAAGGTCAAATGTTTTTATGGATTTTATCACCAGTGATTTTCAAATTTTAGTTTTGGGTGTGGCTAAGGTGATGGCGGTTATATGGACTGCGCCGTTCTCTTTAAGCGCTTTTGCACAGGCAGACATGGTTGCGCCTGTTGTTAAAACATCATCAATGATTCCGATTTTCAATCCGTTCAAGGGGCGGGAAGTTACAAAAGCATTTTCCATATTTTGAAGTCGTTCTTCCCGATCCAAAGTCGTTTGTGAAACGGTATAGACATGCCGTTTAATCACCTGTAAATCCAGGGGCACACCGGTCCTTTTAGAAATGCCCTTGGCGATCCATCCGGCCTGGTTATAGCCCCGTTCTCTTTTCTTCTTTTTGTGGAGTGGAATGGCTGTAATACAATCCAGGGAATTGCATACATTATTGCCGAATGAAGCAGCGGCCAATTTCCCCATTTCAATCCCTATTCTGGCACGGTTGGCATACTTCATTTGATGAATGACTTCCTGAAGTATATCATTAAACCACCAAACTGCATAGGCTGCATCTATAAATTGGGGGAAATGAACATCTTGAAGGCAATTCTTCTTTGCTGTGGGCTCTAGTCTATTAAAACAATCCTCACAGAGGATACCCTCTTCTGAAATCTTTTGGCAGCATAAACAGGAATTTGGAAAAACCAATTTCAATAGGATATCGTAGGCAGACTGTAAATAATTCATTATTAGAATCTACATAGAATTCTGTTTAAATGGATGGTAGAGTGGGGTAATTTTGAAACGAGTACAATATGGCTACCGACACTAAAGCATCCATTAATTTCCAAGATTTAATGCTGCACCGCATCCACGAGATTCTCCTTGTGGCTAGTCCTTATGACGCCTTCATCCTGGAAGAAGACGGCAGGCTCACCCAGCAAATACTTTACGAATACCTGGGTATGAACCTCAGCTATGCGCCCCGAGTATGGCACGCAAAAAACGCCAGCACCGGGTTACAAATGTTATCCGACCGAAGTTATGATCTGGTGATTGTAATGATGCGCATCGCCGATATGGATCCCATTACCTTTGGCGAAAAAGTTAAAAAATCATTTCCGAATAAGCCGATTATCCTATTGGCATTTGACGAATCAGAAATCACCCAGCTGCCCCAGAAACGGCTTGAAAAAACAATAGATAAGGTCTTCATCTGGACAGGAGATGCGAATGTATTCCCGGCCATAATTAAAAATATAGAAGATAAAATGAATCTGTGGCGGGATTATAAAATTGCCGACATCAGGGCTATCGTAATGGTGGAGGATAATCCCCGTTATTATTCCATAATATTACCCTTAATCTATCGCACAGCCCTGAAACATGCCCGGAATCTCATCAATAAGAGTCTATCGGATACGGATAAACTGCTTCTGTTTCGGGCCCGGCCGAAAATTATCCTCGTTTCAACGTATGAAGAGGCTGTGAATCACTATGAAAAATACCGCCATAATATCCTGGGATTTATTTCGGATGTACGGTTTCCAAAAAACGGTGAACTGGATTTACATGCGGGAGTAAAACTGATAGAATATATTAGGGAAAAAGATTCAGACATGCCGGTGGTATTGCAGTCCAACAACCCGGCTCACTACAAGGATGCAAAAAAGGTAAAGGCCTCGTTCATTTATAAAGAATCGGCAACACTGCTCCAGGATTTAGAAGACTTTATTGTTACCAATTTTGGCTTTGGTGATTTCATATTCCGGAATCCCCGCGGCAAAGAAATTTCCCGTTCTAGCGATTTGCCTGAATTTCGAAAATCATTAGCCCAGATCCCGGAGAAATCATTGAAATATCACGCATCTAAAAACCACTTTTCAAACTGGCTGGCCGTACGGGGAGAATTTTCAATCGCTTCAAATATCAGACCGCTTAAAGTACATGATTTCAATAAGTTAGATGATTTACGTAAACTTATTATTGAAGAAATTGATATGGCTATTCAAGCCCACCACGAAGGACGAATCGTTCAATATTCATCTTCGGTTAGAGATGAAACCATAAACTTTGTACGGCTGGGGACGGGTTCCCTGGGCGGGAAAGCGCGGGGACTTGCATTTGCCAATAATATGCTCACAGACACAAAAGTGAATGAAATATTTCCGGATACTGATATTCGCGTACCCAAAGTGGCGGTAATCGGTACCGATGAATTTGACCGCTTTATGGATGAAAACAAACTGTGGAAAATTGCATTTTCTAAAAAGTATAGTGACAAAACAATTATTAAGGCTTTTACAAAAGCACCCCTTTCAAAGGACTTAATGTCTACCTTATCCAGATATTTATCAAAAGTTAAATATCCCCTTGCTGTTCGTTCCTCCAGCCTATTGGAAGATTCCCAGTATCAGCCTTTGGCAGGGATGTATGGGACCTATATGCTCCCCAACTCAGATAAATCCAAAACGACCCGGATGGAACAATTGACTAAAGCTATTAAACTAGTATATGCTTCAACCTATTTCAAAGAGCCAAAGGCCTTCATTGAAGGGTCGGTCCACCGGCATGAAGAGGAAAAAATGGCTGTAATCATAATGGAATTGATTGGGAAAAAACATGAAAATAGGTATTATCCTTCTGCTAGCGGTTCTGCCCAGAGTTTTAATTACTACCCGATTTCTTACATGAAACGTGAAGAGGGAGTTGCTTTTCTTGCCCTGGGCCTCGGCCGAACAGTTGCCGAGGGTGAGAAATCATTGCGTTTTTCCCCAAAGTATCCCGGGATTATTCCCCAGTATTATTCCGTGAGATCCACCGTCGAAAACTCTCAAAATCAGTTTTATGCCTTGAATTTAGACAAAGGAACTGAACTTTTGAAACACGGTGAAGTGGAAAATACGTCAGTCTATGATTTATGTGTTGCCGAAAATGACGGAGAATTACATTGGGCGGGGAGCGTTGTTTCAGACGAGGATAACGTGATTCGAGATTCCCTCCGGCATAACGGTACGCGGGTTATAACCTTTCCTTCCCTGCTCAAATGGAAAACAGCACCGATACCGAAACTCCTGTCTCAAGTACTGTCCATGGGAGAAAATGCCTTGGGCTGTCCTGTCGAAATCGAATTTGCAGTCAACCTGCAAAAGGATAAATCCAAGGCCCATGAATTTTGTTTGCTCCAAATTAAACCGATGGTGGTTGGGGGATTAGACCGTGTCCATGAGTTCGAGACCATTCACGAGAAGGATATTATTTGTACCAGTTCAGTTGCCTTGGGGAATGGTATCATTGACAATCTACAGAATATTGTAATCGTGGACCCTGATACATTTGATGCGTCCCACACGCAAACCATCGCCCGGAATATTGAGAAAATTAACAACAGGATGCCAAAAGACGAACGATATATACTAATTGGGCCCGGCCGCTGGGGTTCTGCGGATCCGTGGCTGGGGGTTCCGGTGAATTGGAATCAGATTTCCCGGGCAAAAGTTATTGTTGAAGTTGGTATGAATGATTTTCCTGTAGATCCTTCTTTCGGCAGCCATTTTTTCCAAAACGTGACTAGTATGCGGATCGGTTATTTCACCATCAATCATAAGAAAAAACAGGATAAGCTCAATATGAAATGGCTTCAAAACCAAAATGTTAAAGCAGTTACTAAATTCACAAAATGGATTCAATTGGAGCGCCCTGTAACAGTTACCATTGACGGACAAACAGGTGAGGGCAATATGATTAAACCATTGGACCCTGTAAAGGAAATCATGAACGAACACGAGGCATCGGGGATATAAAAAACACTGCGCACCCTGACTTTGGCACTGCTCGGCGGGCGGCAAAGGAAATAGGGTTTTTATATCATTTAAAACTGGGTCAGATCAGACTACACCCTGGTCCATCATGGCATCTGCAACTTTAATGAATCCGGCAATATTGGCACCCTTAACATAATCGGTGAAATCACCATCTTTACCGTAGGTGACGCAGGCCCCATGGATACTATGCATAATGCCGTGGAGTTTTTTGTCCACCTCTTCCCTGCTCCATAAAATGCGCATGGCATTCTGGCTCATTTCCAGGCCGGATACAGCTACCCCGCCGGCATTGACCGCTTTACCAGGACCAAAAAGAATTTTATTCTCCAGGAAGATCTCTACTGCCCCCGGTTCAGAAGGCATGTTGGCGCCCTCCGCTACCGCTTTGCAGCCGTTTTTTACCAATGTTTTGGCTTCATCGGCATTAATCTCATTTTGCGTGGCGCAGGGCAAAGCTACATCACAAGCTACACCCCAGGGTCGTTGACCTTCTAAATAGGCAGCACTAAATTGGTCTGCGTATTCTTTGATCCGACCGCGTTTTGCATTTTTCAGATTCATGACGTAAGCCAGTTTTTCCCCATCAATCCCCTGGGGATCATGGACTGACCCGCTCGAATCTGAAAGGGTAACCACTTTACCGCCCAAGTCAGTGACCTTTTCCGTGGCATACTGGGCCACATTCCCCGAACCGGAAACAGCCACTGTTTTACCGTCAAATAATTCTCCTTTGGTCTTCAGCATTTCTTCAGCGAAATAGACGCATCCATATCCGGTGGCCTCGGGACGAATAAGACTGCCGCCCCAGTTCAGGCTTTTCCCGGTTAACACACCGGTAAATTCATTTCGAATCCGTTTATACTGGCCGAAAAGGTACCCGATCTCACGACCGCCTACGCCGATATCACCGGCAGGCACATCCGTGTCGGGACCAATATGACGGCATAATTCCGTCATAAAGGATTGACAGAAACTCATCACTTCATTATCGGATTTGCCCTTGGGATCAAAATCAGAACCGCCCTTGCCGCCGCCCATGGGAAGTGTTGTCAGGCTGTTTTTGAAAACCTGTTCAAAACCGAGGAATTTTAAAATGCTCAAATTCACCGATGGATGAAACCGCAGGCCCCCTTTATAAGGCCCGATAGCTGAATTGAATTCCACGCGGAAACCGCGGTTGACTTCAATTTCACCCCTGTCATTGCGCCAGGGCACCCGAAACATGATTACCCGTTCCGGTTCCGTGATTCTTTCTAATATTTTAGCGTGGAGGTAATCAGGGTGATCCTGCAAAAAATCCCACAGGGATTCAACAACTTCCTGAACCGCCTGGTGGAATTCTTTTTCTCCCTGGTTTTTGGCCTCGATATGGCCCATGAATTCTTCGATCGAATTGTACATTTTCTCTCCTTGAACGATAGGAATGAAAAGAATTAAAACTTTTTCAGTGAGTTAAAAGCGGCGGAAATTAAAATAGAAACCATGAAAAAACGCACACAAATTGTTTGAAGAAAAATAAGTTAATCCTGTAACTTTGCCGGCTTTTTCAAGGCAATTTACGGCGGAGTAGCTCAGCTGGTTAGAGCAGTGGAATCATAATCCACGTGTCGGGGGTTCGAGTCCCTCCTCCGCTACTAAAATGGAAATTTAATTTTTTACTAACCCTTTAAGATAAATTATTCTTACTTTTTTATAACAATCCACCGGGAGGATCATAAACTATGAAAAAGATTACTGTATTATTCATTATCCTGTCAACCCTCTTGACAGCACAACTGCGAGTCGGCGTAGATATGTCTCGGAAATTATCCATTGGATTATCACCAACACTAACTGCTGCCTTCATAGTGGCAGGAATAGATCCGCCGGAAACCAAAGTAGAATATGAAGGAATGGGCTTTACCGTTGGGTATGATCTCATGCTACTCAGCCTGGTCGGGGTTGGTGGTGAACTTAGTCTCGGCGGTGGCGGTGACGAAGCGCCACCCAATATTATTTTTGGGTATGGTGTGGCGAAAATCCCTTTCGGCATTCCCATGGCCCGTGCCGTCATCAGGGCGGGATATTCTCTACCTATGGAAGATGGTATGGAAGCCGGTTTAGCCTATGGCTTCGGTTTGCGCATCAAACCGCCGGTATTTCCACTGGGAGCCGAAGTTCACTATACCGAACACAAACTGAAATTTGAGGACAGTGCATTGGCAATAGGGGGCGTAATGGATTACAAGTTCAAATACATGAATATTGCGGTAACCTATTCATTCTAATTCCCCTAATTTTAATAAATAAAAAAACCCCGTCATCCTAGATGATGGGGTTTTTTTGTTAAAGAGTCATTTGATCAACAAGTTTTTGGCATTTGGCCGCTATCTCTTTTTCAACCATTCCAAAAAATACTTTTTTCCCGTTTTTATCTTTTTAATGAAGATGACCGTCGCAACGACGATCAGTATTAATTAAATCATTTATTTTAAATATTCTTTTACAACATTATGGCGGGATTGCACATGGTTAATCAGTTCATTTAATCCTTGGTCAAGTATGAATGGTGATATTTCCGGATCGCGATTTTCATCCTTTGTCCCTTCTACAAATGGCTGAATCAATTCGTGGAAGGTACGATAAATATCGACCATCTTTTCAATTCCAAATGGCCCATCCAAAATGGATTGCACATTGGTTTTATACTGATTTTCATACATTCCATCATCCATCAAAAACCGAATTAAGGGCCACCGATCATCAACCTCATTCAAATGAATAGATAAAGGTTTTCGCATGTTGCCGTACATTTCACCGCCCCACAGCGCTTCATTATGGTCCCAGGTGATCCAAGTCAGTTTCGACAATTCAGAATCATTATACAAATAATAATTCTGGGTCATCTTGCCGTAAGAGTCCCAATTCTGGATAGTGGTATTAGTCGCCAGCCATTTCAGGAAAATATCCGTATTAAAGACTGCTTCCAAACCGGTTCGCCAAGCGGAAGAATTCGTATGGCGCAAATTGCTGTGTAAGGCGTCATACATGGCCAAAATATCCGCCCAGTCTGAATCGTCCTCATTGGTCTTTTTTACGAAAGAAGTTTGGCTAAATGAGCCCTTGGTAAAAGTAGCTCCAGGCCCTTCCGGTTTATAAAGATTACCGTTGTCATCGCTGAATTGGGTCTCGATCACTGTATCATCCACCACTTCTACTGCTGTATAAAGTCCCCAAAATTGGGAGCCATCTCCATGATCGATATAGACCGCATAAAAAGCCGTGTGGGCCGCCGGGACTCCCGCTTCACGTAAAATGTCCGCTGCCACCTTTTCCCGCAGGAGGGACTTATCCATGGCGTTAGAGGACATGGACAATTGTTTAAAGCCAAAAAAGCGCTGGTTGTCGATTTGGGGGTAATCATCTTCAAATTCATCAAAATCTAACTTTAGCGGTATTTTCCATTTTCCGCGATGCCAAGCGAATCCTAATGTAGAATTTCCCTTAAAACGAATGCCCACCTTATACCATTGTTTCCCATTGAAAAAATAATCACAAGGAACAAAGATCGGTTTGTCTCCGGGGGAATTACCCCCCGGTGGCCGACCTTGCCCAAAAGGACCGTATTTTTCTGTCATATCAACGATCATTTTTTCCCAATTCTTTTCTGAAATAACAATATCGATCCGATTGACTTCATCTTGGGGAAAAACAACTGTATAATTTGGATCGGCTTTATTACCATGCGTTTCATCAGTCCAATCTGGAATTGCGAAATTAGGATCATCTATGTCTTCGGATCTCTGATCTTCACACCCCACCAAAAGGAATACTGATATTAAAATAAAAAAGGAATTTTTATGATTATATGTTGAGGACTTATCCATCTTATCGTAATTAGACATCTCTTATTGATAAGAAGTTAATTTTAATATGTTAGGACAACCAAATGCTGTAATTTTTGTCGAAATAGGGAACAACCAGATATTCTGTTTGTTATAATGAGATTAATCAATTGGTAAAAGGAGAATCCCATGTTTAAAAAATCACTGATCATTGGCTTATTTGTAAGCATTTTTATGATTGGATGTGAACAGAAAGCCGATACACCATTTAATATTGAGTATGAAAAATATACGCTTGATAATGGATTGACCGTCATCCTCCACGAGGATAAGTCAGATCCTATTATTGGTGTGGCAATCCAATACCATGTAGGATCCAATCGTGAAACACCCGGACGAACAGGATTCGCTCATCTTTTTGAACACATGTTGTTCCAAGAATCCCAACACGTGGGCCAAGACCAATTCTTTAAGAAAATTCAAAATGTTGGTGGAACTCTTAATGGCGGTACCAACAAAGATGGTACAGTATATTATGAAGTTGTTCCCAAAAATGCGCTAGAGACTGTCCTTTGGATGGAATCTGACCGCATGGGCTGGCTCCTATCTACCGTAACACAACCTGCTTTTGAGAATCAACAGGAAGTGGTCCAAAATGAAAAACGTCAACGGGTGGATAACCGCCCTTACGGTCACGGTAATTATGTGGTTATTAAAAATTTGTATCCGGAAGACCATCCCTATAACTGGACAACAATTGGCGAATTGGAAGATCTTCAAAATGCAACACTTGAAGATGTAAGGTCATTCTACGAAAAATGGTATGGACCAAACAATGCCACTATGGTTATCGCAGGTGATATCAAAAAAAGAGAAGTAAAGAAACTAGTTGAAAAGTATTTTGGGGAAATCAAAGCAGGGCCCAATAATGGTGATCCTGAACCCATGCCGATTGAATTAACCGAAACTAAAAAGTTATATCACGAAGACAATTTTGCTCGTTCTCCTCGTCTTTCCATGGTTTTCCCTACTGTCGATCAAAAACATTTTGATGCTCCTGCATTGGAACTATTAGGACAATTAATGGGCGATGGTAAAAAGGCACCTTTGTATAAAGTCCTTGTTGAAGAAAAGAAATTGGCACCCAACCTTTATTCTTACAGCGGCACGCAAGAAATTGCAGGGACATTTAATGTTGTTGTGGATGGTTTTCCGACATCCAGCCTCACCGATGTTGAAGTTGCCGTTCATGAAGCATTTGTCCGTTTTGAAAATGAAAGCTTTACAGCAGAAGATCTTGAACGCCTGAAAGCCAAATATGAAACTGGCTTTTACCAAGGAATTTCTTCAGTTCTGGGCAAAGGGTTTCAATTGGCCCGTTATAACGAATATTATGGTTCTCCAGACGCCATTGCCACTGAACTCCAAAATGTTCTGGATGTAAATATGAGTGACGTAAAACGGGTCTATGAAAAATATATCAAAGGGCAGAATTACGTTTTGACCAGTTTTGTACCCAAAGGAAAAGTTGACCTCGTAGCTGAAGGCTCTGTCCTATTCCCTATTAAAGAAGAAAAAATCCTTAAGAACGTCACAAAAGCAGTGGGTGAAGGTGGCATGGATATGGCTGAAATTCCATCTACATTTGACCGATCTGTTGAACCGGTAGATGGTGCACAACCACGTTTAAATCTGCCGAAGGTCTGGCAGCATGATTATGATAAAGGCGTGTCCCTCTATGGCGCCAAACATGATGAACTGCCCTTGATCAGTTTTGGGATTCAAATTGATGGCGGTATGTTGTTGGATGATCCCAACAAAGTGGGTGTTGCAAACCTTATTACCGATATGTTAATGGAAGGTACAGCCAATAAAACACCGGTTGAATTGGAAGAAGCTATCGATGCATTGGGTTCTAACATACGGATGTATACCGGCAAACAATCCATTAACGTAGAAGCCACAACACTGAAACGAAATTTTGGTGCAACACTGGCATTGGTAGAAGAGATCCTCTTTGAGCCCCGCTGGGATGAAACTGAATTTGACCGCCTCACACGGGAAACTGCAGAATCGATCAAACGTCGTGCCGCTGTCCCCTCTTCAATTGCATCTAATGTGTATAATAAGTTGATCTATGGCGATCATATTCTAGCCAACTCAACAATAGGAACGGTTGAATCGGTTCAGTCAATTGAACTGCATGATTTGAAAAACTATTATAGTGCCAATTTTTCAGCCAACCTGGCTAAAGTTAGCATTGTGGGTGATATCAGCCGTAGTGAAGCCGTTAAGGCATTTAAAGGACTAGTCGAAGGTTGGGATGTTAAGGAAGTTTCATTCCCTGAATACGAAATGCCCACACCGAATAAAAATGCCACCGTGTATTTCGTAGATGTGCCCAATGCAAAACAGTCTGAGATTCGCATTGGATATCTTAGTCTTCCCCGCACACACCCAGACTTTTATGCTAACTCGGTCATGAATATGAAACTGGGTGGGAACTTCAGCGGAGATGTAAATATGGTTCTCCGTGAAGAAAAAGGATTCACCTATGGAGCACGGACAGGTTTCAGTGGATCCAAATTCCCAGGTAAATTCACCGCTTCCTCAGGAGTGCGATCGAATACAACCGAGGAATCCGTAAATATTTTCAAGGATTTAATGGCAGCATATCGAAATCCAATTGCCGTTGAAGATTTGGAGTTCACCAAAAACGTCCTTTTGAAATCAAATGCCCGCCGTTTTGAAACCTTAGGTGCCCTTCGGGGAATGATTAGTAATATTGCCACTTATGGCTTACCCTTTGACTATATCAAAGACCAGGAAGACGTGGTACGCGATATGACCGTGGAAAGTCATAATGCATTAGCAATGAAATACATTCGACCGGATGAAATGATCTACTTGGTTGTTGGTGACGCCGCCACGCAGTTAGAAGGGATGAAATCTCTCAGTTTTGGTGACCCGATTCTATTGGACACCGATGGTAATCCTGTCCAATAAATAACCAACCTAACTCTGTCTTTATAAAAAACCCTCCGCTATTTGCGGGGGGTTTTTTATAACTTCAGCCATGGACCTGTTCCCTTCATTGAATGACTGGACCCTTTTCAGCCTCATTTTCAGCGGTATTTTTATCGTGTTGGGAATGGCTGAACTAATTCGCAACAAACAGGGTTGGCCACCGGAATCCACACGCCAATTCGTCCATATTTTCATTGGATTGATCGTTTGTATTTGCCCGTTTTTATTTAAACATAACATTCAACTAATTACTTTATCTTCTTTATTTATAGTTATTAACTGGATTTTTCTTAAGTCCGATAAATTTGCCAGTATGCACGCGACAATGAGAAAAAGCTACGGTACGGTGTACTTTCCTTTTTCCGTAATGATCCTATCCTATTTTTGGTGGGACAAACCCATTTCTTTCATCCTCGCCATTTTGGTTTTGGCCATAGCCGATCCCATTGCCGCAACCATTGGGGCCAAAGGCAGGACATCCTATTATCCATGGCGTGATAAAAAGTCCCGCCGGGGATCATTGGCCATGTTCGGTTCCGCCTTTCTCATTATCATGCTGGGAACAGACTTGCTGTCCAGAATCTATGGCGCTTCTTTTTTCATTCCCTTTCCTGTCTTAATCGGGCTGAGCCTTTTCACCGCTTTTTCCGCGGCCATGGCGGAATCCATCAGTTTTCGCGGTTCTGATAATTTATCCATCCCCCTGGCCACTTTTTTATCCTATGAAATTTTCCTCATCAACTACACTCATGACACCCTCTTTCAACTGTTATTGTGGACGGCACTTTCAATTGCCATTTTCGCCTTGGCTTGGAACCGCCGGTCCGTTTCCGCCAGTGGCGCCATTAGTGGATATTTGGTTGGCATCGTCATATTTGGCGCCGGCGGCTGGCCCTGGGTCACACCACTCATATTTTTCTTTATATCTTCCTCGATTCTCTCCCATTTACACCATAAAGCATACGCGGATAGAAATATCCTCCAAGTACTGGCTAATGGCGGTATGGGTACTATATTTGCTATTGTATATTTTTTCTGGGATTTCCCCCCGGCTATTGTTCTCTATCTCGGCGCCATTGGGGCTGCTACGGCAGACACTTGGGCCACGGAGATCGGTTTCTATTCCCGCTCCAAACCGCGCCTCGTCCTTTCAAAAAAGATCGTTGACCGGGGCACTTCCGGCGGTGTCACTTTTGTTGGGATCATCGGATCAGTATTAGGGGCATTGATCATCGGGATTCTTGGTGAAGAGATCCTAGGAATGAATGACCTTTTACTCCCCCTCTCCATCGCTGGGTTGGTGGGCTCTTTCACCGATTCCATCCTCGGAAGATTTATTCAGGCCCAATTCAAATGTCCCTCCTGCAGAGAGCAGACTGAAGACCGATATCATTGTGATACAAAAACTGAGCTAATCTTCGGTTCCCGCTGGATCGGCAATGATATGGTGAATTTCATCAATACCATTGTGGGCGCTGCCGTGGCCTATTTCTTCTGGATGAATTGTGGATAAAGAACAACGCTACAAAAAGGTCATTGATACGGCCAAATCCGCCCTCGAGGGCTACCCCATGGATGATATTGGCAAAATGGCCACCCTTGCCTCCATCCTCAAATCTGAATTCAATGAATGGGTGTTCTGCGGTTTTTATCGCGTGGTGAAAAAGGATCTGCTGGAGATAGGTCCCTACCAAGGAGACGTATTAGCTTGCGGCCATATCGCCTTCGGCCGTGGTATTTGCGGATCAGCGGCGCAAGATCAAAAGACCATCATCGTGGATAATGTGGCGGACTTCCACGGCTACATATCCTGCGATGATCAAACTGTATCTGAGATCGTGGTACCCGTGATAAAAAATAGCGATCTTATTGCCGTCCTGGATATTGATGGAGATACGGTAGGGCAGTTTGATGATGCTGACCAGTCATCCCTGAAAGAACTGGTCAAACTTATATAAACAAAAAACCCCATCCAGATAAATCAGGACGGGGTTTCAAGCTTGATGTCGGGATCGTTTAAATGACTTTGTAAACGATTAAACCAACCATAACGATGAGAGAGACAAAGATCAGGGATACACCCATATTACCTTTTTTGATCTCTTCCCATTCGTCAATATCTGTTGATAGCCAATCGAAAACTTTCAGCGAAATACCAACGCCTAATCCGAAACCGATAGCCGCTGTAATCGCCCATAGTAAAGAACGACCATACTGTGCGAACATGCCACCCCAACTGGTAGGATCTAACATTCTTCCTCCTTTTACAGTGTTTGAATTGAATCTTTTATTAAGCGCATAAAGCCTGCTGTATCCACTTTGCCGTCCGCCAGTTGACGAACTTGTGCAGCAGTTGCCCTTGCCGTAATAATTGTATTTTGTCTGGAAACGGGAATCGTCACCGTCACTTCCGTATTTCCGGGTACAATGGCCTTATAGCCTGGTTTTTTCTTCGCGAAGGAATCCTGGTGATTGATAGCCTGCCCCACGGCAATGAAACCCACCAGCATTACCATTTCAAAGTTGTTGCGAAGGCTTTGCATCTCAAGGGAAAAATGATAAGAACCGTCGGCATTCTTGGTGAGTGCCATTTTCTTTTCATCCACAGATACGCGGTAATATTTACAAGTATTGGAAACCTTTCTATAAAAGCCATAATTCGCAAATGCAAACTGGGAGCCCATAATCAGAACGACTGCCAATGAGAGAATTTTTCTAGTGGTCATTTAACTACCATATATTAATGTTAAACAGGCGCAATTTTACAGGAACACCTGTCCCTTAGTCAAGCGCCAAATGCAATTTTCCCATTCTTAAAAACGGCCCGAATTGGATGATTCGACACATAATAAGGTATATCCAATAGTGAATCCAATTCCCAGAGGATGAAATCGGCCTTTTTCCCCACTTCGATAGAACCAATTTCATCCGCCAATCCCAATGCTTCTGCCCCATGATAGGTCGCCGATTGATAGGCTTCTTCGATCGTCATACCCAAATGCATGCAGGCCAAGGTCATGATAAATGGCATGGATTGAATATGGCAACTTCCCGGGTTGAAGTCCGTTGCTAAGGCCACCGTGACCCCGGCGTCTATCAGTTTTCGTGCTGGCGCATAGGAGGATTTTCCGAGGAAAAAAGTTGTACCAGGAAGCAAGGTGGCCATGATATTATTTTCCGCAAGGGCCTTGATGCCGTTTTCACTCACAGCCATGAGATGATCAGCGGAAAAGGCACCCACTTTTCCCGCTAATTTAGCTGCATTCGAATCCACAAATTCGTCTGCATGTAGGCGCGGCTTTAATTCATATTTTTTACCGGCTTCCAATATGCGGTTGGATTGCTCAACAGTAAAATACCCCTTTTCACAAAAAACATCATTAAAGACCGCAATGCCTTGTTCAGCCACGGCCGGGATCATGTCATTACAAATAAGGTCAATATATGCATCCTGATTGTTAGAATATTCTTTTGGGAAGGCATGGCCACCCATAAAGGTTGGGACCATATCAATGGGTTGAGATCGGTTAACTGCTTCAATCACTTCTAATGATTTCAGTTCAGATTCGGTAGTCAATCCATAACCGGATTTGGCTTCGACGGTTGTGGTACCCATGGAAATGAAGCGATCTATCCGGCTTGATACTTTTTCGATCAACTCCTCTTTTGAAGCTTTTCGCACCCCTTCCACACAGGATACAATACCCCCGCCTGCGGCAGCAATTTCTTCATAACTGGCCCCTCCCAACCGCATGGCGTATTCTTCATCCCGCTTGTTGAAGAACACGGGATGTGTGTGGGCATCCACAAATCCAGCCGTGACCATTTTTCCACAGCAATCAATTATATGATCAGCATTGCCTTCGCCGATGGCAGCGATTCGTCCATTTTCGATTAGGATTGATGTATTTTCAACCGTCTGAATACCATCAGCATTGGCAGTGACTAGATACCCAATATTCTTGAGGAGGGTTGATTTTTGATGGTTGATTTTTGATTGTTGATTAACCATGAATTAATCCTAAATCGAATGTCAAATTTCTCAAATTAAAATCTTCAATCTTCAATCATAGGAATGTCTACATCCCAATCTTTTGCATTCTGGATCGCATCTTCGTAGCCCGCGTCGGCGTGACGTAAAATGCCCATTCCCGGATCGTTGGTTAAAACCGCTTCCAACCGTTTTTCCATTTCCGGGGAACCATCGGCGCAAATCACCTGTCCCGCATGGATGGCCAGCCCCATACCTACCCCACCACCGTGGTGGATAGAAACCCACGTCGTTCCGCTGGCTGTACTAGTGAGCGCATTTAATAAAGGCCAATCGGCCACTGCATCAGAACCATCTTTCATAGCTTCTGTTTCACGGTACGGTGACGCAACAGAACCACAATCCAAATGATCGCGGCCGATCACCACCGGTGCCAAAAGTTCTCCGCTGGCTACCATCTGGTTTAATGCAATTCCGAACTTGGCACGCTGCGTATATCCCAGCCAGCAGATCCGTGAAGGCAATCCCTGGAACTGAACTTGTTCTCGCGCCATTTTGATCCAGCGCGTCAGTGTTTCATCTTCGGGGAACATTTCTAACACTTTGTCATCAGTCTTATAAATATCTTCCGGATCGCCGGATAGGGCTACCCACCGGAAGGGACCTTTCCCTTGGCAGAATAGATCACGGATGTATGCCGGCACAAAGCCCGGAAAGTCGAAAGCATTCTCTACACCAGCTTTTTTGGCTTGTCCGCGAAGGTTGTTGCCATAATCGAATGCAATGGCGCCTTTGGCTTTCAAATCCAGCATTCCCTGGCAATGTTCCGCCATGGCACGATAGCTCTCCTTAATATATTTGTCCGGATCGGATTTTCGTAAGTCCAGCGCTTCTTTATAGGTCATACCATTGGGCACATACCCATCCAATTCATCATGGGCAGAAGTCTGATCCGTCACCATGTCCGGTACAATACCCAATTTGGCCATTTGAGGCACAATATCCGCCGCATTGGCCTGGAGACCGATAGAAAGTGGTTCGCCCTTATTTTGGGCATCACGAGCCATAGATAAGGCATCATCCAAGGCATCGGTGGCTATATTTAGATATTTCGTCTCCAGTCGGCGCTGAATCCGGAATGGATCGATTTCGATACAAATAGTCACACCGTTGTTCATGGTGACAGAAAGGGGCTGAGCACCACCCATGCCGCCTAGACCAGCAGTGACGACCAATTTCCCCGTGAGGTCAGAATTATAATGCCGTTTCGCCGCCGCGGCGAATGTTTCGTAAGTCCCCTGCAAAATGCCTTGGGTGCCGATATAAATCCATGAACCGGCGGTCATTTGGCCGTACATCATGAGGCCCTGTTTATCCAGTTCATTGAAGTGCTCCCAGGTGGCCCAATCCGGGACGAGGTTGGAATTGGCAATCAAAACTCTCGGTGATGTCGTATGTGTTTTTATCACACCCACAGGCTTCCCCGATTGGATCAATAATGTCTCATCTTCATCCATCCGTTTGAGTGTATCCAGGATGGCATCATAGCATTCCCAAGTGCGGGCGGCTTTTCCTTTTCCGCCGTATACCACCAATTCATCGGGATTTTCCGCCACATTGGGGTCGAGATTATTCTGGATCATCCGGAATGGCGCTTCGATCTGCCAATTCTTACAAGAAAGGTCTGTCCCCTGTGGGGCAATAACGGTCCGTTTTGACATGCAATTAAACCCTTTTATTTTGCAAAAATATAGTCCGAAATTTAATCAATGCCTCACATACTTTATAATCTTACGATTGGCTTAATATCAGTATCACCCTCTCGGATAAAGAATTTTCTTTATAGAGCGAAAGTATCTTGGATTCTGGACAATTACATTATAAGAAAAAAATGAAATACCACTGAAACGTGTCACGCGGGTATACTTCACTTTGTCTACCACATGCCTCGCCGGCTGGTTATAAGTGGCGATTCCCATAACGATCTTTTTACGATATTTCGAAGGTAGATTGTCATACATAATATCAATATTGGCGGCGAAGTCTTTTAAATCTTTGGTATAGTTCATCACCACCGCTTTGTCCAAATATCCCGCTGCTAACCATACATCCCATTCCTGGTAATATCGTTCCCGCGCTTGGTAAAGATTGGGTTTTACCGCCGCCGTTAGTTCCATCTTCGGCCGGACTGTTTCAATTAAATTTTTCGTTTCTCTCACCAGATCGGTTACAGCTTTCCGGCGATGATCACTCCACTCCGACGCACTGGACATTCTAGATGGATCAGCATCCAGACCGTTATATTTTCGATAATATGCAATGGCACTGGGATTTTGACCATATTCCGAATCATGATAGCGGATATAATCTAAGTGAAGTCCGTCCAATTCATAATTTTCAATGAGGTCACGAAATACGGATAATAAATAACCATTCACTTTTGGGTGATTCGGTGAAAGATAAAATCCCTCATTCCCGTTTTTCCCACTGTTGAATCGACGCATTTCCTTTTTGATATCTATGGGAATATGACCATCTTGATCCAACCAATCAGGTTGAGTGTATAATAAATGATTCTTCTGAACTGGCTTTACACGGGAGGACCACAGTAAATAGGTATTTACCCAAGCATGGACATGAATCCCTTTTTCTTTTGCTTTTGGGATCAAATATGCTAGTGGATCAAAATTCGTATCCTTGATCAGGTGAGATTCAGGGACAAGATTGGAATTATAATAGGCATCGCCCCTGCCTCGCACCTGGACAAGAATATGATTGAACCGGTTCAAGGTGGCAAACTGGAGCATTTGATCGATACGCTCGGGGTTGGTCATGGTATTGCGCACTACCCACAGGTACCGCTCGGAAAATTCGCCTTTCCCGATATTCGAGGCCCAGTTCAGAGAAAAAAGAAGGGCAACGGAAACCGCTGCCCTTAAATAGATTTTTCTGGATTTGTTTTTCAAAGAATCACTATTCAGATGCTTCAGCCGTTTCTACTGCTTCGACATCTTCAAAATCAACAAATTCGATAAGCGAGACAGAGGCCCGGTCATTATCCCGGAAACCCAGTTTAATGATGCGGGTATAACCGCCATTCCGTTCCGCATAGGCCGGCGCAATGTCATGCACCAATGCGTGAACCATATCTTTACGAGGCAGTTTTTTCGCAATTAGCCGAATGGAATTCAAATCACCTTTTTTCGCCTTGGTGATCAAGGGTTCGATAAAGGTGCGCAATTCCTTAGCGCGGGCATCCGTTGTTTTAATCCGTTTATGTTCGATTAAATTGGCTGCCAAGTTGCGAAGCATGGCCTTACGATGGGCTGGATTCACCCCGAGTTTGCGACCTTTTTTCTGGTGTCTCATTAGGCGATTAAACTTCCAGTTTCAAATATTTGTCTACATCCATACCAAAACTGATACCCATTTCATCTAATTTTTCGACTAACTCAGTTAGCGATTTACGACCAAAGTTCTTATACTTCAGCATTTCACTTTCTTCCTTGCTCACCAGTTCATAGATGTACTTGATGCCGGCGGCCTGGAGACAGTTGTGGCTCCGTACTGACAGTTCCATTTCATCAATTGTCAGGTTCAGTAAGTTGCGGATCTTGATTACTTCTTCGCTGATCTGTTCGGTCACTTCCAGCACTTCCGGTTTGGCGATGGCTTCAACCAGTCGCAGGTGATCCCCCAATACAGTGGCAGAATAGCTGATGGCATCCTGGGGCGTAACAGAACCGTCTGTCACCACTTCAATACTGAGGATTTCGATGGGCTCTTTCGCACCGGGAACGGGGCTTACATTGTAAGTCACTTTGGTAACAGGATTGAAAATACTGTCAATCGCCAGTGTGCCGATAGGCGCGTTCGGTAATTCATTTTCCTCAGAAGGTACATAACCTTTGCCGACGCCAATCCGCAGTTCCAATTGAATAGATCCTTTAGTATTCAGTTCAGTGATATAATGATCTGGATTCAGGACTTCAAACTGGTCCGTAGCTTCTTGTATATCTGCTCCTGCGAAAATCCGTTTTCCTTTGAGGGCGATTTTGACGTTATCTACATTGGATTCAGATAATTTAAAGCGGACACCTTTTAGGTTTTGAATAATGTCAGCCATATCGTCTTTCACACCGGAAATAGTTGAAAATTCGTGCAACACACCTTCAACTTTTACATTGGTGATCGCAGCCCCGGGAAGACTGGTTAGCAGGACGCGTCGCAGGGCATTTCCAACAGTCACACCATATCCTCTTTCCAAAGGTTGAATAATAAATTTACCATAAGTATCTGTAAGAGACTTATCGTCAGTTTTGATTTTCAGATTGTATTCTTTTTTAGCCATAAAATTCTATTGCCTTTTTGTTTATTTGGAGTAAAGTTCCACAACCAATTGTTCGTTAACGGTGAGGGCCATTTCGTCCCGTTCGGGAACAGCCAGGAAAGTACCGGTCATTTTTGCCTTGTCCAGTTCCAGCCAGGGTAATTCGATATCCCCTTTGATCCTTTTCATTGAATCAATGATAAATTCAATTTTTTTAGATTTACCCCGAACCTGGACTACATCACCCGGTTTTACAGAAGCGGACGGATAATTGCATTTCCTGTTATTCAACAGGAAGTGTGCATGGCTCACCAACTGGCGCGCTTGGGCACGGGTGGCCGCAAATCCAAGACGGTAAACAACATTATCCAATCTACATTCGAGTAATTGAAGCAAATTAGTACCGGTTTCACCACTCATTTTTTCAGCTTTGTGAAAATAATTCCTGAACTGGCGTTCTAAAACACCATACATCGCTTTAATTTTTTGTTTTTCCCGCAATTGAATCCCATAGTTGGATAACCGGCGGCGGCGGGTCGGACCATGCTGTCCAGAGGTATAAGGTTTTTTGTTCAGTAAACTGTCAAATTTCGGATTTCCGAAAATATTTTCTCCGAACTTCCGAACCAGCTTGCCTTTAGGAACACTTGATTTTGCCATTGATCTCTCTTTTTAAACGCGGCGTCTTTTCGGTGGACGACAACCATTGTGAGGTAAAGGTGTTACGTCACGGATTGAAGTTACTTCTAAACCTGCCACAGCCAATGCTCGGATAGCAGATTCACGTCCGGACCCGGGGCCCTTCACCTTTACTTCTATTGTCTGCATTCCCATGGCAACGGCCTCATTTCCTGCTTTTTCGGCTGCCAATGTTGCCGCAAAAGCGGTGCTTTTTCTTGAACCTTTAAATCCGCTGGTACCGGCGGTTGACCATGCCACTACATTTCCGAATTTATCAGTTAAAGTAATGTGAGTATTGTTAAAAGTGGCCTTAATGTGGGCGATGCCTGCTGCGTCAACCGACCCTTTTTTCTTTTTCTTCTTTCGATCCTTTGATGGAATAGCCAATTTTATACCTGTTCTTTCTTACCGAGTCCAATCGTACGGCGTTTACCTTTACGGGTACGTGAATTCGTTTTGGTACGTTGCCCGTTTACCGGCAGACCTCGACGATGACGTAAACCCTGGTAACATCCAATATCTCTTTTACGTTTGATATTCATTGAAACCTGGGTACGCTGCTCACCTTCCACTTTTATATCCAGCGCTGTGATTGCTTCACGTACTGATGCAACTTCATCATCTGTTAAATCTTTAACCCGCGTGTCTTTATTGATCTTAGCATGATCGCAGATCCGATTCGCAACCGTTAATCCAATCCCATGGATATAACACAGCGAATAAGGAACCTTCTTTTCGCGAGGGATATCTATTCCTGCTATACGCGCCATTAAAACTCCTAACCTTGTCTCTGTTTGTGTTTTGGATTTTGGCAAATCACCAGCACCACACCTTTACGGCGGACGACTTTGCACTTGGCACAAATTTTCTTTACTGAAGATCTAACTTTCATGACTTCCTATTTATTCCGATAAGTAATGCGGCCCCGGGTCAAATCATAAGGTGAAATCTCTAACTTAACCACATCACCCGGTAAAATTTTTATATAATGCATCCGCATTTTCCCGCTCACATGGGCCAGCACTTCATGTTTATTATCCCCAATTTCCACTTCCACGCGGAACATGGCGTTAGGCAGTGTTTCTTTAATGATACCTTCAACCTTAATACCCTGTTCTTTAGCCACGGAGTTCCACCCCTTTGCTGAGGATTTCCGGTCCGGTAGCCGTAATGGCAATGGTATGCTCAAAATGGGCGGAAGCTTCGCCGTCGGCGGTGCGAATCGTCCACCCGTTAGAATCAGTTTTCACTTCTTTTACACCCATGTTGATCATAGGTTCAATGGCAATGCACATACCTTCGCGGAGTTTATAGCCCTGCTTAGGCCGACCGTAATTGGGTACTTGCGGATCTTCGTGGAGTTCGGTACCGATCCCGTGCCCTACCAATTCCCGCACCACAGAATAACCAAATCCTTCTACATAGGATTGGATGGCATGTCCAATATCGGACACAAAATTACCCGATTCGGCTTCCGCAATTCCTCGCATGAGTGATTCACGGGTAATCTCCATTAATTTTCTTTTTTCAAGAGAAACATTTCCGATCGCAAATGTACGGGCATGATCTCCGTAATAACCTTCTTTTTCTGCACCACAGTCAATGCTAACGATTTGGCCGTCTTCAAGAACACGGTCGTTAGGTATTCCGTGCACCACTTCATCATCTACAGATACACAAAGCGTGGCCGGGAATCCCAAGTATCCCTTAAAAGCGGGACGTGCTCCACGGGAACGAATAAAATCTTCTGCCTTTTTGTCCAGATCAATGATTCGGGCACCGGGTTTTACGTGTTCACTGAGCATATCCAGCGTATCAGCAACAATCTGGCAGCTGGTCGTAATCAGGTCAATCTCACGTTTGGTACGAATACGAACCATTACATACGCCTCCGGCCTCGAATCTTACCCTTGCTTAGGAACCCGTCATAGTGACGGCTCATTAAATGTGACTCAATCTGCTGCAGTGTATCCAAAGCGACACCCACAATAATCAGCAAGCTGGTTCCTCCAAAAAAGGAAGCCAAGTCATAACTCACATCCATGGCCTGCATAAGGACGTAAGGAAAAATCGCTACCAATGCCAGGGCAAAGGATCCGGGCAAGGTTACCCGGGATAAAATATTGTCAATATACTCAGCTGTCTTTTTGCCGGGACGAATGCCTGGAATAAATCCCCCATGCTGTTTCATCTGCTGGGAAACCTGGGTGGGGTCAAAAGCTATGGCCGTATAAAAGTAGGTGAAGAATACAATCATTAAACCAAAAACAAACCAGTAAAATGGATGGTCAAAAGAGAACCAGCGCAATACACCCTGCATAAATTCACTATCGCTGAAAAAAGTAGCAATGGTGCTGGGAATAAACATAATAGACTGGGCAAAAATAATCGGCATTACTCCGGCGGTATTCACTTTCAGTGGAATATGGGTAGACTGACCACCATATACTTTTCGTCCAACAACACGCTTCGCATAGGATACTGGAATTTTTCGCGTGCCCTGTGTTAACAGGACAACAAAAGCAATGACGGCGAACATAATACCGATCAGTATTACCTCACTTAGGATTCCGCGAACACCCTCACTGATAAGGGTAATTTCACTTACAATCACATTCGGTACCCTGGAAACGATTCCAATCATAATAATCAGAGAAATACCATTTCCGATTCCCCGTTCTGTGATTCGTTCTCCAAACCACATCAGCAGGATTGTTCCGGTGATCAAACTGACCATACCCGTAAAAATAAATCCAAAACCAGGGTTGATCACTACCGACTGTCCCCCGGCAGACAAGGATGGTAAAAATACCGCCACAATCCCGTAAGCCTGCATAGCAGAGATCAGAACTGTTAAATAACGTGTCACTTGGGTGATTTTCTTACGGCCCGCTTCACCTTCTTTTTGCAGACGTTGAAAATAGGGAACAACGGTACTCATCAACTGAATGATAATGGATGCGGAGATGTAAGGCATAATCCCCAATGCGAACAGGGTTGCTTTTTCAAAAGCACCGCCCGCAAAAAGGTTATACAAACCGAAAAGTGTATTTTGCATGTCCTGGAAAGCGATAGCCAATACATCACCATCAATACCTGGGATCGGAATATGGGCCCCCAGACGAACAGCAACCAAAACACCCAAGGTGAAGAAAATCCTGCGGCGAAGTTCCGGGATCACAAATATATTTTTAAATTTGTCGATCACTGCTCGGTTACCGATCCACCTGCTTTTTCAATTTTTTCTTTTGCTGAGGCACTGAAGGCACTCGCAGAAACAGTCAGTTTTTTTGTCAATTCACCAGCACCTAAAATTTTTATGGGGCGTAAGGCATATTTGACTAAACTCTTTTCCTTCATTACGTTGGCATCTACTGTATCTACGTCCAGTTTTTCTAAGTCGGACACATTGACAAGTTGATATTCTTTTTTGAATAAGGAATTGGAGAAGCCCCGTTTAGGTAAACGACGGTGCAAAGGCATCTGTCCACCTTCGAACCAAGGACGATGTTTTGACCCGGAACGGGAATGATAACCCTTTTCTCCACGGCCGGCATTTCTTCCTAATCCCGAACCAGTACCACGCCCTACACGCTTCTTACTATGCGTTGCACCATCTGTTGGTCTTAATTCACCGAGTTTCATTAATTTTCCTCAACCTTCACCAAATAATCCACACGGTTGATCATACCACGAACAACAGGAGAATCAGCCTGTTCTACAGTCTGGTGCATTTTTCGCAAACCCAAAGCCTTCAAAGTGGCCTTCGCTTTTTGCTTATACCCGATAGGACTTTTAATCTGGGTGATCTTTAAAGTTTTTACTTTGGCCATAATTAACTAAAAACTTCCTTAATTGTAATCCCGCGTTTACCGGCCACACTTACCGCATCCTGTAATTCGGTCAAAGCACGCATAGTCGCTTTAGTCACATTCAAAGGATTGTTTGACCCAAATCTTTTGGTCAAAATATTGTTCACACCGGCCTGTTCCATAACAGCGCGAACAGCAGCACCTGCAATAATTCCTGTACCTGGCGCAGCTGGTTTCAGCATCACCTTACTGGCACCATAACGTGAAATAATCTTGTGAGGAATCGTGCCATTGATCAAAGGAATTTTCACAATACTTTGTTTCGCATTTTCTTTAGCTTTGTTTATGGCGGTCATCACTTCACCAGCTTTTCCCTGGCCGATGCCGATATGACCTTTACCGTCACCCACAACAACTAGGGCGCCAAAACGGAAATTCTTTCCTCTCGAAGTCACTTTGGCTACGCGGGTGACCCGTACTACCGCTTCTTCTTTCAGATCTAATTCTGCGGGATTAATCATAATTCTTTCTATTCCTTAGAATTCCAGGCCGGCTTCTCTAGCAGCATCAGCGACTGCCTTTACTCGACCATGGTAAGGGTAACCATTGCGATCAAATACAACTTTGCCAACTTTATTTTTCAGTGCATTTTTAGCCACAGCAGTACCAATTAATTTTCCAACATCAATTTTTGACTTTGCTTTGGCTGCTTCTTTTACCAAATTTTTATCCAAGGATGAAGCAGAAGCCAAGGTGGCGCCGTTTAGGTCATCCACTACTTGGGCGCGAATATGTTTATTTGATCGATATACAACCAGGCGTGGTCTTTCAGGATGGCCGTAATTATCACGTTTACTGCGATTACGCCTGCGCTGATTACGAATTTCTGTTGTAGATAATTTTTTCATTAACCACCCTCACCAACTGTTTTACCTTGTTTAGAACGCACATATTCATTTTTGTAACGAACACCCTTCCCTTTATAGGGTTCGGGCTTACGGAATGAACGAATCTTCGCCGCTACTTCACCGACCAACTGTTTATTTATTCCAGAAACAGTCACTTCCGTCCTGTTAGCTTTGATTTCAATTCCTTCTGGTGGTTCAAAATAAATATCATGGGAAAATCCAAGCTGCAGGACAAGATATTTCTTCTGCATGTTGGCCTGGAAACCCACACCTCTAATTTCTAATTCCCTTGAAAAACCTTCTGAAACACCCCGCACTCCATTGGCAATCAACTGGCGGGTTGTGCCATGTAGCGAACGATGAATCCGTGAGTCAGAGGGACGATTAACAGAAATCTTGTCGTTATCATGCTTGACCTCCATATCACCATGATATGGAATTGCCATCGTTCCTTTCGGTCCCTTTAAAGCAACGGCACCTGAGTTCACCGAAACAGTGACACCTTGTGGAACTTCGATTATTTGTTTACCAATTCTTGACATAAATCATTACCACACATTGCATAGTATTTCACCACCAACACCCATACGTTTGGCTGCTTTATTGGATATCACACCTTTGGAAGTGGATAAAATGGAAATACCCAGTCCATCTAAAACCCTGGGAATCTCATTTTGTCCAACATAGACACGGCGTCCCGGTTTAGAAACCCGTTCGATTCCTGTGATTACCCTTCTGCCGTGATGATCATATTTTAGGAAAACACGGACAAATGATTTTATCCCGTCATTGATGAACATGAATTCTTCGATATACTTTTCTTCCTTCAAAACAAAAGCAATACGCTTTTTCAGGTTGGATGTAGGAATATCAACAAATCGTTTATCCACAGCCATCGCATTCCGGATGCGGGTGAGCATATCAGCAATTGGGTCTGTCATAGCCATAATTTATACCCCCTACCAGCTTGCCTTTGTGACTCCGGGAATCTCACCCTTCAGTGCCATCTCTCTAAAACAAATACGGCAAAGACCAAATTTTCTCATAAATCCGTCGGGACGACCACAGTTAAAACAGCGGTTGTATCCCCTGGTACTGAATTTTGGTTTTCTTTTTGCCTTTACAATCAGTGATTTTCTAGCCATTAGGCTGCCTCTACAACTTCTTCTTGTTTCACTGGCTTATTCCGCAAAGGAAGGCCAATCAATTTCAACAGCCAATACGCTTCATCATTCGTCTTCGCCGTTGTTATAAAAGATATATCCATTCCACGGATACTATCAATTTTATCATAATCAATCTCGGTGAAAATAATCTGTTCTTTAACCCCGAGTGAATAATTCCCTTTTTCATCAAAAGATTTAAATGAAAGTCCCCGAAAGTCGCGGGTCCGCGGAAGGGCGATGCTGATCAGCCTTTCCATAAAATCATACATGCGGTTCCCGCGCAGGGTAACTTTACATCCCACCGGAAACCCTTTTCTAATTTTAAAATTAGAAATATCTTTCCGGGATTTCGTTACAACAGGTTTCTGTGATGAAATTGCAGTCAACTCTTCAATCGCACTTTCCAATTTTTTAGGATTATCCTTAGCATCACCGATACCCATATTGACCGAAATTTTAGAAATATGTGGAACTTCCATAATATTACCGTAGGTGAAACGCTCCATCATGCCAGGTATGACTTTTTCCTTATACCGCTTTCGAAGGGTAGGGATGTGTTGTGTGTTATTCTTATCAGCCATCAGTATTAACCAATCTCTTCACCGGTTTTTACTGCAATACGTACTTTTGAACCATCATCTAATTTTTTATATCCAATCCGCGTAGTGCCCCCACCGTGAATAACCATAACATTAGAAATATGTAATGCGCCTTCTCTTTCAATGATTCCACCTTGAGGATTTTCTTGGGAAGGTCTAGTATGGCGTTTAATAAAGTTGATACCTTCAACAATAACCCGTTCTTTATTTGGAAAAACGTGAAGGACTTTCCCTTCTGATCCACGGTGGTTTCCGCTGATGACTTTTACCGTCATGCCTTTTTTAATTTTCATTATAAAACCTCCGGCGCCATGGATACAATTTTCATATAACCGCTTTCCCGCAGTTCGCGGGCAACCGGTCCCAAAACACGGGTACCACGGGGCTCACCCGCCGAGGTGAGTAATACTGCCGCATTATCATCAAAGCGAATATATGATCCATCTGTGCGACGTACTTCTTTGGTCGTCCTGACGACAACAGCGCGAGTAACCTGTCCCTTTTTCACCATACCGCCCGGGATGGCTTGTTTTACCGTCACCACAATAATATCTCCGACGGTTGCATAGCGGCGACGACTGCCGCCTAATACTTTGAAGCATAATACTTCTCGGGCCCCCGAGTTGTCTGCTACTTTGAGTCTTGTTTCCTGTTGAATCATTACAGTTATCCAATTTTTACCGATTCACGAATAATTTCACTGACACGCCAGCGTTTCGTTTTACTCATGGGACGCAAAGCACTGATTTTCACAATATCACCTATTTTAGGGTCAACCGATTCAACGTGCGCGTTAAATTTCTTGAATCTTTTTACAAATTTTTTGTACACTGGATGCGGAATCTTGCGTGTTACCTGGACGACAACGGTCTTTTCCATTTTATCACTGACAACTTCCCCCACCATGGTCTGTCTTTTTCTCTGAGCCATGATTATTCTGCATCCTTTCCACCGCGTATGCCAAGGTCAAATTCTTTTTTAATCGTCTTCAACTGAGCAATTTCCTTTTTCAAATGATTAATCCGAATAGGGTCTTCTAACTGCTGCAATGCTTTTTGGAATCGCAAATTCTGCAGTGCTTCCTGGTTATCATGCAGTTTGATATCTATATCTGCAGGAGTTAAATCGTTTAATTCTTGTCTTTTCATCAGATTTCTCTACGACCAACAATTTTTGTTTTAATCGGCAATTTATGGGCAGCGTTGTGAAATGCTTCTTCCGCACCGGCACGATCCACACCTTCTACCTCAAATAAAATCCGTCCCGGTTTAACGACAGCTACCCAATATTCCGGAGATCCTTTACCTTTACCCATCCGGGTTTCAGCCGGTTTTTTGGTAATAGGTTTATCTGGAAAAATGCGAATCCACATTTTACCAATTTTTCGAACCACACGAGTGATTGAAACACGGCAAGCCTCAATCTGACGACTGGTAATCCAGCCCGCCTCAATGGCTTTTAAACCGTAGCTGCCAAAGGCCACATAATCGCCACCTTTAGCCATCCCTTTTCGATTACCTCGGTGGTGCCGGCGAAATTTGATTTTTTTTGGTTCTAACATGAATAATTACCTGGACGACTCACCATTGCAAATCCAAACTTTAATCCCGATAATGCCGTATTGTGTATGGGATTCAGTTAGGGCATAATCAATATCGGCCCGGAGGGTATGCAGAGGTACACGGCCCTGTGCAAATTTTTCACTCCGCGCAATTTCAGCGCCGCCCAAACGGCCGGCAACATTGATACGAATTCCATCGGCACCCATCCGCATGGTGGATTGGATCACTTTATTGACTACCCGGCGGTATGAAACTTTTTTCTTCAGCTGGTGGGCGATATTGGATCCAACTAGGGCAGCATCTAATTCAGGACGCTTCACTTCAGAAATATTGATCTGCACATTTTTTTCGGTCAATTGTTTGATTTCATTTTTCAAACGGTTGACTTCTTCACCGCCTTTTCCGATCACAATACCGGGACGTGCAGTATGAATAGTAACTGTTACAGTTTTGGATGTGCGACTGATCTCAACACGAGCAATACCTGCATTGGGCAGACGTGCATTCAAATATTTACGGATTCTAACATCTTCTTCCAGACTGGGCGCAAATGAATCACCGGCAAACCATGTGGAACGCCAGTCTTTTTTGACTTGCAGCCTAAAACCTACAGGATGTGTTTTTTGACCCAATCGGTCCTCCTTAATTCTTTTCGTCAGACACAACGACAGTCAGATGCGCCGTTGGTTTATTTAATCTTGAAATTCGTCCCATAGAAGCCGCACGAAATCGTTTCATGTGCGGACCACCATCGGCATAACATTTTTTAATGCGTAATTCTTCCGGTTTAATATCTACCTCACCGGCATTGTTCATCAAATTTGCTACGGCGGAGCGAACAGTTTTTTCAATCTGGGCAGCCGCTTTGGCTTTGGAAAAGTGAAGAAAATTCAACGCTTCTTCCACCTCACAACCACGAACTTCATCCAATACCACACGAATTTTCCGTGGAGACTGGCGGATATGACGGGTAATTGCTTTAGCTTCCATAATTAATTCTTCCGGTCACCAGAATGCAGTCTGAATGTTCTTGTAGGGGCAAATTCACCCAGTTTATGGCCAACCATATTTTCATATACAAAAATAGGAATAAATTTGTTACCATTATGAACGGCAAAAGTATGGCCAACAAAATCGGGTGTTATCATTGAGCGGCGTGACCAGGTTTTAATCACCTGTTTTTTACCGCTTTGGTTCATTTTTTCGATTTTCTTTTCGAGTTTGGCGTCCACATAGGGTCCTTTTTTCAGGGAACGGGCCATCCTACTTTCTCCTCTTCACAATAAAATCGTTTGATTTTTTATTCTTCTTACGGGTTTTATAACCTTTAGTCGGTTTACCCCAAGGCGTTACAGGATGACGTCCACCAGATGATTTACCCTCACCACCCCCATGGGGATGATCAACTGGATTCATCACTACGCCGCGAACGGTGGGGCGTTTACCCAACCAGCGGCTGCGGCCTGCTTTTCCAGAGATTACCTGTTCGTGAGATTTATTACCCACTTCACCTACAGTAGCATAACAATTTTTTCGTACCTGTCGAATTTCTCCAGACGGCAGTTTCAATGTTGTAAATCCACCATCGTGCGCCATTACCTGAGCAGCAGCCCCGGCACTGCGTACCATTTGTCCACCGCGGCCCGGTTCCAATTCAATATTATGGATGAACATACCCGTTGCAATTTTGCTTACCGGCAATGCATTCCCTAGACGTAAAGGTGCATTTTCACCAGATATAATGTCATCTCCAACTTTTATACCGAATGGCGCTAGGATATATCGTTTTTCACCATCGACGTATTGCAATAAAGCGATGTTGGCAGAGCGATTTGGATCATACTCAATTGATGCAACTTTTGCTGGAATATCATATTTTTCCCGCTTGAAATCGATAATACGATAACGACGGCGATGACCTCCACCACGATGACGGACTGTAATTCGTCCTTTATTATTACGTCCGCCTGATTTACGCAGGGCAGCCGTTAAACTTTTTTCCGGTGTACTCTTCGTGATTTCCGCAAAATCCGGACGGGTGGAAAAACGATTTCCCGGACTAGTAGGTTTAATACTTTTAACACCCATTATTCAGCTACATCCCCTCTGAGAAGATCTATGACATGACCTTCTTTTAATGTAACAATAGCTTTTTTCCAGCTGGCACGCTGGCCCTGCGTGCGAATTGTACGTCCACCACTGCGAACTGTCATTTGCTTTTCTTTACCCAGGCGATTCATGGTGGAAATTTTTTCAACTTCAACATCAAATTTTTCTTCAACCGCACGTTTAATTTCAATTTTATTCACCCCTTCCATCACCTGGAAAGCATATTTACGTTCCTCTTCCTCAAGGCGACTCATTTTTTCAGTGAATAAGGGACGGATTAGAGTTTTCTGGTAAGACATTATGACTTCACCATTAACTGTTCATTCAATAATGATAGTCCTGCTTTTTCGACAATCAGTACTTCACAATCCAGCAAATCATAGGTACTGGCAGATGTTGCTTCAACAACATATATATTTGGAATGTTACGGGCAGCAAAAAATACTTTATCATCATAGGCAGCAACCAGGATAGTTACTTTCTTCCCTTCCAAATTCAAGGTATTGAGTACTTGGATAAATTCTTTTGTCTTTGGTTCAGAAACGGAAATTTCTTCCACAACAATCAAATTACCGGTACTGGCACGAGAGGACAAAACTGAACGGCGAGCAAGACGTCGCATTTTTTTCGGCATCCGAGTTTCATATCCATGGGGTTCAGGACCGAAAACGGTACCGCCGCCTTTCCAAATTGGAGAACGGATTGAACCAGCACGGGCCACACCACGGCCTTTTTGTTTCCAGGGTTTTTTACCGCCGCCTCTTACAGCTGATCGGTTTTTTGTGGCATGGGTCCCCTGACGACTATTGGCCAATTCAGCTGTCACAGCTTGGTGAACTACACTTTCGTTTGGTTTGATGCCAAATACAGATTCATCAACCGTCACGGCCGTTCCTTTACTACCATCCTGTTTTACAACATCTATCTTCATTTTATTTCGTAATGTAAATAATTCCGTTTTTGGCTCCTGGAACAGCGCCTTTTAACAAAATTTGGTTTTTTTCCATATCCACGGAAACAACTTCAAGATTGCGAACAGTCATTCTTTTATTACCGTATTGCCCAGCCATTTTCATTCCTTTAAAAACACGGGATGGATCTGACGCCTGACCGATGGATCCTGCTGATCTCGGATGCTCTCTTTGGCCGTGTGTTTTTGGCCCGCCACTAAAACCGTGACGCTTCATCACCCCGGAGAATCCCCGGCCTTTTGTTGTCCCGGCTACGTCTACATATTCCCCTTCCTTAAATAAAGAAGCACCGAACTGCTGCCCGGTCTTATAATCGTAATCGGGAACCGGTACAAATTCCGCTAAAAATCTTTTGGCATTTGTTCCTGCTTTTTGAAAGTGACCATCCAATGCTTTGTTTGAATGCTTCCCTTTGCGTTCTCCATAACCGACCTGCACAGCATTGTATCCATCTATGACCTGTGTTTTGACTTGGGTAACAACACATGGCCCAGCTTCAACGACAGTAACAGGAATTGCTTGTCCCCCTTCACTGTAAATCTGGGTCATACCAATTTTTTTACCAATCAAACCACGCATAATTAAACCTTGATTTCAATATCCACGCCGGCAGGAAGATCGAGTTTCATCAATGCTTCTACCGTTTTAGGTGTTGAGTTTAATATGTCAATTAATCGCTTATGGATCTTTGTCTGAAACTGTTCACGGGATTTTTTATCAACAAATGGAGAGCGCAAAACGGTATAAATCGTCCTTTTGGTTGGCAATGGAATCGGACCAGAAATAATAGCACCGGTGGATTTTGCCGTTTTGACGATCTTTTCAGTAGACTTATCGATCAAAGAATGATCATATGCTTTTAAACTGATGCGGATGGTTTGTTTAGCCACGGTCTTTCCTTAATTATTCTACAATCTCAGTGACCACACCGGCGCCCACTGTATGACCGCC
>CEPZ01062439.1_pt1 | contig 85942 bp, 74 predicted proteins | sample 530461 | NCBI WGS metagenome assembly CEPZ01 (sample SAMEA2620106, study PRJEB7988) | marine metagenome | isolation source: saline water (ENVO:00002010), including
GTGATTACATTATCAACGGTAATGGCGTGACCCATGCCGCTTTGCGGACTATCAGGAGCCACTACGACCACCTCTCCTATGGTATTCATAATCTTAATTAAAGCTCGAATTCCAGGAGCGGTAATGCCGTCGTCATTGGTAACAAGTATCAGAGGTTTCTCTTGCATGTGTATCGTATTTCTTACAAATGTAACTGTTTTCCATTGATTATGTTTTTAACGTTTTCTAAAGATTTCTGGCCTATTTTTTTGTGTAACATTGTGTAAAACAATCAACTATGCGTTACATCACTTACCTTTTACTGTCTCTTTGCATTTATTTTACCAGTACTTTTACCAGTTTTTCACAAAATCAACCACCCAATTGTTCGGGGGAACCCTACAAGCAATTTGATTTTTGGGAAGGCAGTTGGAATGTCTTCGATGTGCAAGGCAACCTTATCGGTACCAACAAGCTCATCAAAATGCAAAACAACTGTGTGATGCAGGAAAATTGGGAATCTAAAAAAGGCCCGAATCGCGGCACCAGTTACAACTACTATGACAGAACCGATCAGACCTGGAACCAGGTTTGGGTAGACAATTCCGGTTTTACCTTGGTGCTCAAAGGAAAGTTTACCGATGGAAAAATGATTCTCGAAAGCAAGCTTCAAAAAACGCCTCAAGGCAATTTCTACAACCGGGTGACCTGGTATGAAAAAGAAGACAAATCGGTAATGCAGATTTGGGAACGTCTTGATGAAAACAAAAAAGTCCTAAACGAGATATTTAGAGGCATTTACAAGAAAAATTCTTAACATCATTTTGGCATTATTTTAGTAGCTTAGCAACTATATTTGGACCTCTTATTAGTTGATTTACATGAAGATTTTAAAGAAAACCAAAATTGCTACCCTAGCATTTCTATTACTAATTAGTTCAATTCAGGCATTTGATGACGTTGCGCCTGTTAAAAATGATCCTGAAAAAGACCGAGTAATCATCTTTGTTTTGAAGAATATTTTGACGCGCGGTCATTTTGTGGTGAAGGATTTGAACGACGACTTTTCAGAGTCGGTCTACGAGGCTTTTATCAACAGTCTAGACCCGAACAAACGTTATTTTACACAGAAAGACATCAAGGAGTTTTCGCAATTCAAATACCAAATCGATAACCAATTGCGCAAAGACGATGTCACCTTTTACAATGTGGTTTACAATCGCTTTTTGGAAAAGATCAAAAATGCCAAGTCGTATTACGGACAAATATTGGACAGCGAATTCAACTTCGACAAGAAAGAAATTATTGATATCGACTATGAAAAAGTGCCCTTTGCGAAGAATGAGAACCAGTTGATGGACTATTGGAGAAAGCAAATGAAATTGCAGACTTTGGGAAGAATCCAAAGAAAATTGGAGCTGCAAGAGGCCAAGTTGGAAAAAGACAAAAACTTCAAAACCAAGTCCTTCAAGGAATTAGAAAAAGAAGCTCGTGATGAAGTACACCAGAACATGGATGAATTGTACATCCGTATTGAAGAATTGGAACACCAAGATTGGTTCTCTACTTTCTTAAATTCTGTTGTGGGTGCTTTTGATCCGCATACGACCTACTTAAGTCCGAAAGCCAAAGACGATTTCGATCAGGATATGTCCGGGAAATTGGAAGGGATCGGAGCGAGATTGCAACCTAAAGGAATTTATACCCATGTATTCGAATTGGTATCTGGAGGTCCTGCTGCCAAGCAAGGCGATTTGGAGCCAGGAGACATCATTTTGAAAGTAGCCCAAGGCGATGCCGAACCATTAGACATTGTTGGGATGCGATTGAGTGATGCCATCAAGTTTATCAAAGGTCCCAAAGGAACAGAAGTTCGTTTGACGGTAAAGAAAAAAATAGACGGATCTATCAAAGTAATTTCCATCATCCGTGATGTAGTGGAGTTGGAAGAGACCTTTGTAAAGTCTTCCATTGTAAAGATGGACAATGAAAAATATGCCATCATCGACCTACCAAAGTTCTATATCGATTTTGACGAGCAGTCCTACAGAGACTCAGCCAAGGATATGGAAAAGGAGATTGAGCGATTGAAGAAAGAAGGTGTAGACGGACTCATTGTTGACTTGCGAAATAATGGTGGTGGATCTTTGAAAACCGCTATTGAAATTGTTGGCTTGTTCATTGAAAAAGGCCCAGTGGTTCAAATCAAATACCGTGGTGAAAATCCGATTATAAAGAAAGACAACGATCCGAAAATCCAATGGAATGGCAAGTTGGTAGTTTTGGTAAATGAACTATCTGCTTCTGCTTCTGAAATTTTTGCTGCTGCCATGCAAGATTATGGTCGTGGGATCATCATCGGAGGGAATCAGACTTACGGAAAAGGAACAGTACAGAACATCTTACCAATCAATCAGTTTTATCCGAATTACAAAAAAGACTTGGGCTTCTTAAAGATGACCATTCAGAAGTTTTACCGAATCAATGGTGGCTCTACGCAAAAAGAAGGAGTGTACTCAGACATCGCGATTCCGAGTCGTTTTAGCTACATGAAATTTGGTGAGCGCGATCGTGATGGGGCTTTGGCCTGGGACAAGGTGGCACAAGCCAAATATGTTCCAACCAACACTTATTCGAACTTCAGAGAAGTAGTATACAACAGTAAGGAACGCATCGCTCAGGATTCAAAGTACAAACTGATTAACGATTACGCCAAGTGGTTGAAAAAGAATCAGGATGACACTACGTATTCGCTGAATTTTGATTCCTTTATGGACGAAGCCAAGCAACGCGAAAAAGAAGCGGAGAAATTCAAATCAGTTTTCGAATACCAGTCAGATTTGACCTTCACCTCTCCGGCTTACGAGCAAAAAATACTAGCCAAAGATCCTGACCTTACCGAAAAGCGTAAGGCATGGCACAAAAACCTTTCGAAGGATTTGTATGTTTCGGAGGCTTTGAATGTGTTGAGCGAATTAAAGCTAAGAACACCCATCCAACTCGTAAAGAAATAAGCGCATTTCATGGCATTTGAAGTATCTTTCAATACCAAGTGGTCAGACTTTGACCCTAACAGACACATGCGTCATACGGCCTACAACGACTATGCAGCGGAAGCTCGTATCCGTTATTTTGCCTTTGCAGGTCATCCTGTCAACGAATTGGCGAGCGATGGCATTGGTCCGATTTTATTTGAAGAGTTTACCTCCTTTCGCAAGGAGATTCACTTTGGGGAATCGGTGACCGTAAACTGCAAATTATTGGGCATGTCGGACGACAAACGAAAATGGAAAATCAGACATGAGGTCCTAAATACGGAAGGTGACTTATCCGCCGTGATTGAAGTCTTTGGTGCGTGGATCGACCTTCACAAAAGAAGATTGACCATCTTACCACCCAAATACGACGACCTGATGGACCAGATGGACAAAACAGACGATTACCAAACCATATAAGCCGCTTTTCAAGCGGTTTTTTTTTATAAGCTGATTTTCAAGCAGTCGATAATTTTCCTACTTTTATGGACCTTCAAAAATATTTCAATGAAATACTTCAAATTTCTACTTTCTTTGGTAGCTACCATCGGAATTTTTTATGCGCTAAACACAAAACTCGGCTCTATTCCGCCACTCGGAAAATTTCTAAATCCTACTTCGGGCATCTGGCAGAACGAAACCGACGAAAGCATCACTGGCGAACTTCAGATTCCTGGTCTCAAAGACAAGGTGACCGTGCATTACGACGCACAATTGATTCCGCATGTATTTGCGAAAAACGATCACGATTTGTACAAAGCCCAAGGCTACTTAACCGCCAAGCATCGTTTGTGGCAAATTGAATTCCAGACCTACGCGGCAGCCGGACGCTTATCGGAAATTGTAGGACCCAGCGCCATCAACTACGATCGTGGGGAACGAAGACGAGGCATGGGCTACGGGGCCGATCAGTCGGTCGCCTACATGGAGAAATTCGACAAAGAAACCTTACAATTCGTTCAGGATTATGCCGACGGGGTAAATGCCTACATTGATCAATTGACACCAGAACAATATCCTGTAGAATACAAACTATTGGACTACGGTCCGGAAAAATGGACGGCCAAAAAAACAGCTTTATTGCTGATGTACATGACCAAGATGTTGGCGGGGTACGATGACGACTTGGAATACACCAACGTATTGCGTCAAATCGGTAAGGAGAATTTTGATTTGTTATTCCCAGATTTCTATGACATCACCGACCCTGTGATTCCGAAGGAAACCGATTGGAGTTTTATTGACGTTCCGCAAACGGAAGCACCTGAAAATTATCCAGTACTCGATACCATCCGCAAAACCATAGACAAACCGAATCCCGATAACGGAAGTAATAACTGGGCTGTTTCTGGGGCAAAATCGACCACAGGAAATCCTATTTTGGCCAACGATCCACATTTGGGATTGAACCTACCTTCCATTTGGTTTGTGATGCAATTGAGCACGCCTGATTACAATGCATTCGGAGCGACCATTCCAGGTGCTTTGGGAGTGATATCCGGTTTCAACCAATACATTTCTTGGGGCGAAACCAATGCCACCAGAGATGTGATCGACTGGTACAAAATCAAGTTTAACGAAGACCGCACAAAATACCTGCACGACGGACAATGGAAAGACGTTTCAGTGCGTGTGGAAGAAATCAAAGTCAAAGGACAAGAGTCCTACATAGACTCGGTATTGTACACCCATCACGGACCTGTGGTGTATGACAAAAACTTCCGTTCGACCAATGAGCGGGCTGGTTATGCCATGCGATGGATTGGTCACGATGGTGGCAACAACCAACGTACTTTCATCGAACTCAACCGGGCCAAAAACTACGACGATTATGTGAATGCTTTGCAATATTGGAATGCGCCTGCTCAAAACTTTGTGTTCGCATCCACTGAGGGGGATATTGCCCTGTGGATTCAAGGGAAGTTTGCCAACAAATGGGAAGGACAAGGGAAGTTTTTGATGGACGGAACCGATTCCAAAACCGATTGGCAATCCTTTATTCCGCAAAAATTCAATGCACATACGAAGAATCCGAAACGCGGCTTTGTCAGTTCGGCCAACCAGCATCCGGTCGATGAACAATATCCATACTACGTATTCAATGACGGATATGAAACCTACCGAAATCGGGTAATCAACGACTTTTTCAATTCCAAAAAACAATTTAGTGTGGATGATTTCAAGGACCTGCACAACAATAATTTCAATTTAAAAGCTTCAGAATTGGTGCCGCATATGTTGGCGACCATGGATACTTCCACACTCACCGAAGAAGAGAAAGTTGTGCTGGAAGAAATGAAAGCTTGGAAATTCAACAACGATCTCGAAGAAGTAGGCCCAAGTATTTGGCGACAGTGGTGGGGCAAGTTGAGGCAATTGTTGTGGGACGAATTCATCAATGACGATATGGCCATGGCTTGGCCCTATACCTATCAAACCATTCATCTATTAAAGAACAATGGTGACCATGCCTTTATGGACATTTTGGAGACCACCGACAAAAAAGAAACCGCCAAAGATCTGTTTTTACTATCCTTCCAAAAGGCCGCAAAGCGATTGATTGAAATCAAAGCTGAAAAGGGCGATTACAAATGGGTAAACTACAAGGGTACCTATGCCAAGCACTTGTTGCAAGGCTTGCCTGCTTTCTCTCGCTACAACATTCCGATCGGTGGCGACCGAAACATTGTGAACGCCACCTCCGAGAATCACGGTCCGTCTTGGCGTATGATTGTAGAAATGAGCTCGCCTCCAACAGCCATTGGTATCTATCCGGGTGGTCAATCTGGGAATCCAGGGTCGAAGTATTACGACAATTTTATTGACGACTGGGCAGCTGGAAAGTACCACAGCTTAAACTTCTTACAATCCGATCAAGCCAACGACAAAATTATTGGCACACAAACCTTAACACCTGCATCCAATGATTAGAAATATCACCAACCTCATCGCAACGATTGTTTTAGCCTATTTACTATCCATGGTATTGCCCTGGTGGTCTATCATGTTGGCGGCTTTTATCACTTCTGTATTGATTCCGTTGAAAAAGGGCCTTGTATTTTTCATTCCCTTTTTCGCCATTCAAATTTATTGGGGTGCTTACTGTTACTCCTTGAGTAGCGCGAATGATTTTACTTTGGCCGCTAAGATTTCTGAATTGCTCACGCTAGGCGGCAATCCGTACAAACTAATCATCGCCACAGCCATTATTGGTGGCATTGCAGCGGGCATTAGTGGTGTTTTCGGAAAACAACTATCAACACTATTTCGAAGCGAATAAGACTTTTTATTGAATTGCCATGATTAAGACCGAATCGTTGACGTTTCGCTATCCAAAGGGTGATGAAGATTTTCATTTCCCCGACATTCACCTGTCGTCGGAAGAAGACCTTTTGATTTTGGGGAAATCTGGAAAGGGAAAAACCACCTTGTTGCATCTCTTGGCCGGTTTGTTGCAGCCTGTTTCTGGACAGATAGTAATCGGAGAGACCAATACCTCAACCCTATCCGCAAGGGCTTTGGATGCTTTTCGCGGTCGGCAAATCGGATTGGTTTTTCAAAACAACCATGCAGTACAATCCTTGACGGTTTTTAAAAACTTGCAAGCACGACTTTTCTTTAGCAAGAAAGGTGGCAACGAAGGCACTATCAACGAATTGCTAAAAGAATTAGGGCTGTCGGAATTGAAAGACCGCAAGACCAAAACCTTGAGTGAAGGACAGTTGCAACGTTTGGGCATTGCCATGGCCGTGGTGCACGGACCCAAGGTAATTCTGGCCGACGAACCTACCTCGAGTCTGGATGATGAAAACTGTCAGATTGTAATCGATCTACTAAAAAAGCAGGCTGCTAAAAACGGAGCCAACTTGATTGTCATTACCCATGATAACCGTGTCAAACCCTTCTTTCAAAAAAGCATCACCTTATGAATATCTGGAAGATCAGTTGGGCCAATATCAAATCGAAACCACTGTATTCGATCTTAAGTGTTTTGATGCTGTCGCTCAGTATTGCCCTACTGCTCGGCATTCAACAAATCAAGACTTCCTTCGAATATCAAATGGAAAACAATCTGGGTGATATCAGCATGGTGATTGGCGCCAAAGGAAGTCCGCTCCAATTGGTACTCGCCTCGGTCTTACACCTCGACAATCCCACCGGAAATATCAATTACGGCGAAGCCAAAAAGGTGACCAAAACACCACTCATCAAAAAAGCCATTCCGATTTCTTATGGGGATAACTACAAAGGCTATCGCATCGTAGGAACCGTTGAAGGTTTTACCGACATCTATAAGGCCGAATATGCCGAAGGAAAGCCTTTTGAGCATTCCATGGAGGTGGTCTTGGGAGCCTCTGTTGCACAACTACTAGACCTAAAAATTGGCGATACTTTTCAGAGTTCACATGGATTGGTAGAAAATCAAGTGGAAGTGCATGATGACGAATTCAAAGTGGTAGGCATCTTGGCACCCACCCAAAAAGTGGTAGACCGACTCATCATTACCAATTTGGAAAGCATTTGGGATGTACATGATCACGACCACGACGAGGATTCCAAAGATCACAAGCATAACGACCATGATGAGCATGAGCACGACCATGATCACGACCACGACCATGAGCACAAAGAAAAGGAGGTCATTGATTACGACGAGAAGTCCATCACCTCGATGCTCGTTTCTTTCCGCAGTCCCACTGCCGTTCTTTCCCTTCCACGAAGCATCAACGAAAAGACCAACATGCAAGCGGCATTACCCAAATATGAGTTGGATCGTTTGTACCAATTCACTGGAGTCGGATTGGACACCATTACCTGGATTGCCTATGTGATTTTGGTGATCTCTGGACTCATTATTTTCATCAGCCTGTACAAGATGGTCAAAGACCGCGCCTTCGATTTGGCCCTGCTACGAACCTATGGCGCCAGCAATGGGCAACTCATCAAAATGGTGACTTATGAAGGATTGGTGATTGTGGTGGGCGGTTTTATACTGGGTTTAACAATTACGAAAGCGGGACTCTACCTGCTTCTTCGTATTTTTGAGAACTCGAAACGTCAAAGCATCATCATGGATTTGTCGTTGACCGAGATGCTAAATGTGATCGGATTGGTTTTGGTAATGATTGTCTTATCCATCGCTTTGGCCATTTATCCGATAATTAAAATGAATATTTCAACGATATTAAGTAATGAAAAGTAAGATTGTAATTGCGCTTTTACTCCTAGTTTCCTTGAGCCTTTCTGCTCAGAAAAAAGTAACCTGGGAAGACCTCGCCAAGGTGAGTTTTGTGGACAAGTACTTCAAAGACTACGAGCAGTCCTTTTTGTATCCGGTATTTTCCGAATCCGTAAAAAAGATTGAGGGCGAGAAGATTACCATCTCTGGTTATTTCTTAAGCCTCGATCCACAAGGAGCGGTTTACATGTTGTCCAAGGGCCCTATGGCCGCTTGTTTTTTCTGTGGGATTGGCGGACCCGAAACGGCGATGGAACTGCAGTTCAAAGAGGAACCCGAATTTGAAACCGACGATATCATTACCGTCACCGGAGTGCTGAAACTCAACAAAGACGATGTGGAACATTTCAACTACATCCTCCAAAACGTGGAAGCCAAAAAGGCCGATGACTAATACCTAAGCACACCAACCACATGACCACAATCAACCAAACCAACTCCAACATCCTCATCAGCTTTCTATGTGCCATCAGTCTCATTTTTAGTGCATGTTCGGAATCTGATGCAACGTCCAATATTGAAATTCTGTATCCGCAAGAGCACTACTCAGAGACCTTAGACGGTCGGATGATTCTATTGATTTCGAAAACCAACGAAACCGAACCACGCTTTCAATTACGGGACGATTCCAAGACTTGTCAGGCTTTCGGAATGGACGTCAACGAATGGTCTGGTAGCAATGCACTAGCCTTTGATGCCGAGTCTTTTGGATATCCGATTCGCAATTTCAACGAACTCCCATCCGGAGAGTTTTACGTGCAGGCGGTGTTTCACAAATACGAAACTTTTAATCGGGCCGATGGCCATGTGGTAAAATTACCCATGGATCGTGGCGAAGGCCAGCAATGGAACCGCGCACCGGGCAACCTATACTCCACCCCGCAAAAGATTTCCATCAGCAACGGTCAACTGCCAAAGCTACAACTCAAGCTCGATCAAAAGATTCCGCCCATCGAGGCACCCAAAGACAGCAAGTATGTCAAGCACATCAAAATCAGGAGCAAATTATTGAGTGATTTCTGGGGTCGCGATATGTACATCGGTGCGCATGTTTTATTACCAGAAGGATGGGAAAGTCATCCAAATGTAAAGTATCCACTGGCCATCATGCACGGCCATTTTCCGAGCGACTTTGGCGGTTTCCGAACCACACCACCAGATGCCGATCTCAAACCAGAATACAGCGAACGCTTTAATGTGGAAGGCTACAACAAGATCGTACAGCAAGAGGCTTACGACTTTTACAAAACATGGACGGGACCCAATTTCCCTAGGGTGATTGCGATAAAAATTCAGCATCCTACCCCTTATTACGACGATTCTTATGCGGTAAACAGTGAAGCCCAAGGACCTTATGGTGATGCCTTGACCTATGAACTCATCCCTTATATCGAAAAGCAATTCAGAGGGATCGGCGAAGGCTGGTCGCGCTTTGTCTATGGTGGAAGTACTGGAGGATGGGAATCCTTAGCAGTTCAGGTGAAATACCCTACCGAATACGGTATGTGTTTCGCTGCTTGTCCGGATCCGATCGATTTCCGAGCCTATTGCTTGGTGAATATTTATGAGGATGACAATGCCTATTATAAAGAAGGTGTATTCCGAAAAACACTGGTAGCGGGTCATCGCGATTGTTTGGGCAATGTAGATGCCACGTTGAAAGATATGAATTACCGCGAATTGGTTTTGGGCAGCAACGGACGTTCGGGACAACAGTGGGATATCTGGGAAGCCACTTACTCACCTATTGATGAGAATGGTTACCCCAAACGTATTTGGGATCGCTTAACGGGCGAAATCGACAAAGAAGTGGCCGCTTACTGGAAAGAAAACTACGATCTGGCCTACATCATGAAACGCGATTGGGCCAAGCACGGAAAAGACTGGGAACACAAGATCCATCTGTATTGTGGCGATATGGACAATTACTATTTGAACAATGCGGTGTACTTGGCGGAAGAAATCCTATCGGAAACTACCGAACCCTATTACAATGGTGAGGTAGATTATGGCGATCGTGCCGAGCATTGCTGGAATGGGGATCACGATAATGGCAACCACATCAGCCGACTGCGCTACCATCGAATGTTCATCAAAAAATACGCAGACCGCGTCAAAAAAGTAGCACCCAAAGGCGCCGATTTGACCAGCTGGCGCTACTAACCATAACAACAAACCAAACAAACTAGCTAGAACTACTACATGAAAAAGTTACTCTTATACCTACTCTTGCTCGTCGGATTTGCCTGTAGCAAACCCAATCAGCAACTGACCAAAATCACGGGCAAACGGCTGTCTATTGATACCACCCTGGCCAGTGATGCCGCCATTGAGGAATACATTACACCCTTCCGCGAGGAACTGCAGAACGTAATGAAGAAACCTTTGTGTACGGCCCCCGTCGATTTGATCAAAACAGAAGTGAACCTGCAAAGTACCTTGGGAAATCTCTTTGCGGATTTATCGTATGAAATGGCCAATCCGGTGTTTCAAAAACTCAAGAATACCAACATCGATTTCTGCTTGATGAATTCGGGCGGACTTCGAGCCAACATATCCAAAGGGACCGTACGTACCGAAAATGCCTTTTTTGTAATGCCCTTTGAAAACGAATTGGTAGTGACCAAACTCAGTGGCGCCAAGGTGAAGGAGCTCTTCGATTATTTTGTAGATCGCAGACGGGCACACCCGATTTCCAAACAAGTGGAACTCAACATCTCTGGGGATGACTACACTGCAAAGATTGGCGGGAAACCTTTTGATATCAACGGGACCTATTACGTCCTTACCAACGATTACTTGCAAACAGGAGGCAGCGGCATGACCTTTTTTGCCAATCCGATTGAACTTACGAATCTCGACTACCTGGCACGAGATGCCATGTTGGATTACTTGAAAAAAGTAGACGTCTTAACTGCCAAAATTGATAACCGTGTAACTGTAACGCCATGAAAAGAAGAACATTTGTAAAACAACTTGGTGGTGCAGCCTCCTTAGCCATGCTAGGCGGAGCAGGATTGACCGCCTTTACCGAAAAGAAGCAACGTCATATCACCATCCTCCACACCAATGACACCCACTCGCATATCGATCCCTTCGGGCCTGATCACCGCAGAAATGCCAACAAGGGTGGCGTGGCCAGAAGAGCAGCCTTGATCCAACAGATTCGCAATGAGAATCCGAATACCCTCTTGCTAGATGCAGGAGATATTTTTCAGGGAACGCCTTATTTCAATTACTACGGTGGGGAGCTGGAATTCAAACTGATGAGCAAACTGCAGTACGATGTAGCGACCATTGGAAATCACGATTTTGACAATGGAATTGACGGATTGTACAAGCAATTGCCGCACGCCAAGTTCGACTTTGTATCGGCCAATTACGATTTTACCAACACGGTGATGGATACCCATGTAGATCCGTATAAGATCCTAGTGAGAGACGGCATCAAAATCGGAATCTTCGGACTGGGCATCGAACTAGAAGGATTGGTAAACAAAAAACATTACAAGGAAACCAAGTACTTGGATCCGATTGAAATCACCCAAGACATCACGCGTAAACTGAAAGAAGAAGAGCAATGCGATTTGATTGTGTGCTTGTCGCATTTGGGATATTACTACCGACGTACTCCGGATTTGATTTCGGATTTGAACTTGGCCAAAGCTACTAAGGATATCGACATCATTATCGGAGGGCATACCCACACTTTCTTGCCCAAGCCAACCATTGTCAAGAACGTGGCCGATCAGAACATGTTGGTGAATCAAGTAGGCTGCTACGGATTGTATTTGGGACGTATTGATTTCTACTTTGACGAGTTTAACAACAAAACCTCAAAGAAAACCACCATTTTGGTCGGATAAAAATAGAGCTGTGAAACGGATTTTGATTGTATGCTTTTTGTTCTTTGCTTTGGGGACTACCCAGGCACAGAAATTTCAAGATACCATTCCCTTTCGCAATGATTTGGGATTGATCATCATTCCGTTAGACTTCAATGGAGAAGTGAAGCATTTTGCCTTTGATACTGGTGCCCAATATACCGTGGCCTACGATTGGGCCAAGAAGGTATTAAAACCCACTAGAAAGACCATGACTATTGTTTCTTCAAGCGGTAGGCGGAGTCGAATGCGCTTTTACAAAAGTGGCACCATCAAAATTGCCAGTCGGAAAGTAACAGGGCATCGCATCTTAAACACGCCGGCCAACGACATCTTTTCTTGTTATAAGATTGATGGGATCTTGGGGGTAGACATCATTCAATTACTGAATTGGAAGATCGATTTTAAGAACAAGTACCTCATCCTATATCCGTCGACCTTTTTCCCAGAAGAGACGAAAGATATGCATGCCTTGGAGTTTAGCTATTACAAAAAGACACCGAATGTATACCTGCGACGCAAGCAAACCCGTTTTAAGTTCTTGTTGGACACCGGAGCTTCGGGTCATCCGAACATCTCCAAGAAAGACTACAATTTGATGGGGTTGGACAAATATGAACAGCTAAAGGTATATTCGGGAACCTTTGATGTGAATGGCATTTTCACCTCCACGGCACCCAAGGTATTTCAGTTTCCAGAAAGTACATCAGGACAGGCAATCTTGCAGCCCATTGTTTTTTACAACAATCTAAAGTCCTCAAAGTTGGGCAACCGTTTGTGGAAAGATCAATCCTTGTTTTTGAGTCTGAAAAAGCAAAAGTTGTTCGTTTCCGAACAAAACATCAACAGTACCTACCAGGCTTATTCTTGCACCTTGGGATTCAAAGATGGGAAGATGTTGGTGATGAAAATTGTAGAGGGCAGTGATGCTTGGAAATCGGGCCTTCGTCAAGGAGCCGAAGTAAAAGCTTTGGACGGCAAGCAGTTTTCTAATTTTTGCGATTTGTACCAATACCAATCGGCGCGCTTTGCCAAAAACCAACCCCTCACCCTCACCCTTACCAATGGTAAAACGCTAGTCGTTTCTCGTCAAGCTTATTTGGAGTAACGCCTGTTATTATTTGTTACAATGTCATCCTGAGCCTGTCGAAGGATCTCTTTTCTAGCTCTTAGCTGTTTGCTTTTGGCCAATAGTTTTTGGTTGTTAGTTTTTAGTGTTTAGTGTTTAGTTTTCACTGATAATTGATCACTGACTTCTGTCATTTCGAGCTTCCATGTCATCCTGAGCCTGTCGAAGGATCTTTTTTATTGCTTTTGGCTGTTAGCTATTAGCCTTTTGTCAGTTCGAGTGGTTTTTTGACGGAGGAGAAAAATTGTATCGAGAACCGTTTTCAATGATCAGTGATCAATGATCATTTATCAATAACCGACGACAAAGTATACTTTGGACGAAGGTAACTTGCGAAGCAATGCCTAAAATCTTTTTTTCTTCCCTTCTTTTTATTGAAAAAAAGAAGCAAAATTCATGGCGGAGACCACTCAGCGTTCAATTACGTGAATTCTCGCTAAAATAAACGAACTCGGCAAGCCTCAAACAGCGTTTATTTTTACGCTCAAACTCACTATTGAAGCTCGCTTGCGTAGTCTTATGCCAAACAGGCTAACAAGGAATTCATATTATTATTCTTTTCGATATACATTCTAGTGAAGGATCGATGGTCCACAGAAATAAGGAGCGGACCATGGAAGTGCGATGCGAAGCATGACGCATGGAATGGGTAAAGCGACTGGTGCGAAGCAATTTCCTTGGAGCATCTTGATTTTTTCTTTCTTTTTCATCAAGGAAAAAGATAAAAAGCAAAATTGAATACAATAATTATCAAAGGATTTGCTCACAAATCCTTTGAACCCAAACCCTTTGCTTCGGCGTACTCGGTGGTAAGGGATGATAATACCCCCAATCGGTAGATTCTTTGAGAACCCCTACACGCTTGTCGGTTGGAATAACAGCCAATGCTTGTTTCGCCATGGGCTCTAGGTTTTTATGAACGCCCCAGCCCAGGATAACGGGAGCCGTTTTTTGAAAGAGTGTTGCAAACTCTTCGGACCTCGAAGGATGAAAGATGGAATGCACCACCTTCTTTTTTTTCAGCTTTTCTAAGGTAGCATGAAACAACAAACTCTTAGGTTCTAGTAAATCTGACAAATTAAGAATACGCGCATACTGCTTGTTGCATTGCTCCATCACCCGAATGATTTGGTTTTGGGTTTGATCGGGTTTGGCCTGTACTTCCGTATGCGGTATAAAAGCCTGATCCAAGGGTTTTGAACTCCCAGGATTCATGAGCACAACCATCAAATCTGGAAATCGTTTGTGAGTGCCTTTTTTACGAATGTTTAAATACTTCCGAAAGGGATAACCTTGACGATTGTAAAAGCAACCGGTGATGTGGTAGTTAGTAAGTGTCATACTTTTCTAAAATAACCAAAATTGAATAGAAAGTGTAAATATCTGATTAATTGATAGTTAATTCGAATTGGAATTTTGATTAATGGAATTAATTCTATAGCTTTAGGCTGAAAGAAAATTTGCCCCCACAAAAAAATTGCAGATTTCATAATTATTTGATCGGTGCACGGGCTCCGGAATGTAGTAGTTCTTACAGTTTTTCTGTTGGAGGCTTTTATGATACTTCTGGTATCACAAAATCACGTATCCAAATGTTTAATCAAATAATAGAAAAATGAAAACCAAACTAATTACCCTTTCACTTTTATTTTTTTGCAGTCTGAGCTTTAACGCTCAATCTGGCAATCAGAAAAAAGATCTTGATCAAAATGGAAATGAGCGCATTTACCGAAAGAAAGTTGCGACAAAGTATAATTTAAATGACGAAAAAGACGTCAATGCATTACGTCGTGAATTCTGGATAGCGAATAGGAGTCCTTCCTACGTATCGGTCCCATATGTCACCCCAATTAAAGACCGAAGAATTCCAACTATGCAAGGAGAAGGCACTAGTAACTTACAACTATTAGAGGCTTTTATTAATCTGTCTTTTCCTTTATACTGGGGAAAAGAAATTCATACTAGACTATTAGCCTTAGAGTATACTGCCAATTTTAGAATGACATTGGATGATTCCAAGCCATTGACACCAGGCAGCAATCATATAGGTTTAAGTTATTACCAAAACCTTGGCTACAAAAAAATATCAGATAATAAAATAGATTTTACATCTGCGCGGGTTCAATTGAAGCATTACAGTAATGGACAAGACCCGGGATTCTTCTTTGTTGACCCTAACAACCCAACTAACTTTAGAAACGACTATAGAAGTGGTGACTTTTCAACAAATTACTTATGGTTTCAATTTACAAGGGGAAGATTCAACAAATCTTTAGGTTCTCTCCATCAAATTACAGCAGGATGGAGATTCGATTTAGGCACAGAAAGCTCAACTTTCGCCTACACTCAAGAACAGATCGGATCCTATGGTAGAAATAGGTTTTCATTTTCATACGATTACAGAACCAAACGCTTTAATAAAAATTACGAACATCATTTTAGAGTAGATTCTGAATACATTGTTGGTGATTTAAGTAACTTTTCACCAAACATAGCAAACGATAATGGAAAATATAGATTCAATATTAGAACCATGTATGAGTTTGCTCCCAAAAGTCATTATGCAGTAGGATATTTCATTTCTGCCTACTACGGTCGTGATTATTTAAACATAAGATATGACGACATTATATTTAGTTTGCAGGCTGGAATAACATTAAGTTTAGAGAAGTTTAACCTTTAAATTGAGAAAAAATGAAAAGTATTATTCTATGTTTTTTAATTGGAATTCTTTCAATAACTATTGCTACTGCGCAAGAAACTAGAGTCGACGAACCACTTGGACTACGTATCAAACGAAATGGCACCGATTACCTCATTTATGTCGACAAAGGAGGAAAGCCAGACTTTAAAGACTCAAGAAAATTAAACTACCAAGTGTATTTTAGAATTGTAAATACAACTAAATACAAACAAGGTACTGTTGAGTACACCTTAATAAGCATACCTGGAAGTCGAAAGATTCAAGATCAAAAAATAGATAAAAGCGGAAAACCTATCATTGAATCAAGAAATGGTAGAACTATCGGACCACCTGACTATGATCAAAACTTTTGGATCAAATCAGATGACCTGAAAGACAATACTGAGGTTGAATATTTCAAGTTTGCGAACAATGTTTTCTCAGGGTTACTAACAGCCCCGTTCAAGTATAGATTAAAGGCTGGAAGCACTTCTGCAGCAATGCTTGATGGCGATTTCAATATTGCACCTTTTATAGGTTGGAAATGGCGCGTTTCCTCGAGAAATCCTTATTACATTGCGCCCTTTGGATTCGCTGGTATTACTTCGTTAAGCTATAACTCAGCCAACAATAGTTTAATTACCGATGCAGATAAGCAAGAAAATGGAACTGGGCTTACTTATGGTTTAGGGCTATCCTTCAAGTTTGGAGCTGTCTCACCTGGTTTTGTTTTAGGCTGGGATAAAGGTTTTGGAAATCTTGGAGAAGCATTTTCATATAACAATAGAGCTTGGATAAGTTTTAGCGTAAACTATGATTTCTTTAAGCCAGAACAAACCTCTGAAGGCAATCAATAAGAAAAAACCCTCTCATCGCTGAGAGGTTTTTTTATTCTAATTTTTTAAGAACCTCATAAATCTTCACCATAGCCAAAGTATCCAACTCACAATAGGCCAAAAGGTTTTTTCTAGTTTCAGTGATATCTTCAGAGAAATCTGGATCCAAGATCATTCGGCCCCAAGTATCTAAGGCCATGGTACCGTTGTTTACTTCTAAGGCTTTATAACTGATGTCCGGACATAATACTGGCAAGACTTTCTTAATGGAGCTAGAACCGTGAAAACGATAATCGATATAGTCTTTTTTAAAAATGACTTCCAAGTCAAACATGTGTTCATTCATAAAACTTAAGTATACCCAAAAACAAGGCCATCATGCCATAATAGGAATAGTAATGTGAAGTAGATACTTTTTCCTGGCATTCGCTCTCTAATGCTCATAATTAGATTCTAAAATTATTTTCAAAAAATTCACGAAAGTAATTGCGCGGGAAAGGAGTATATGCAATAAGTTAAAGGATACTTAAAATCCAATCAAAATAGATAATTGTAAATATTATGAGGAAGATTATTAAATGCATTAATAACATTGGCCAACCATCAAACACAATTTTCTGTTTGTCTTTATCCACTTTAAACGGAACTAAAATTCCAAGTATTAAATTAACCAACATTATCAAACCTATTTTTTTCCAAATAGAATATTCAAAACTTAATTCCAAGAACTCAGAATTGATTAGATTAATTTCCGATAATAATGTGATTGTAATAGTACCAAATATAATTAAGGAAAAAATTTGGGCTAAATTTACAACTGGGAGGAACCGATTATAAATTACTTCAGACTTTTTATAGTAATAATAGTTACAATTAATATTTAGAATATTCTTTCCTGAAATAGTAAAAATATCTCCAGGTATCTCTTTAATTTCAACTACGTCCTTGTCGCGGTTATAACGACGTGCCTTGAGTAAATGTAACTCGTCTAACTTACTTGGATCTTTTGGATTAAGTGAATAATCAGCATATAGCCCGGAATAGAGCCTAGGACCATCTGAATTTTCATCAACCAACACATCTAAATAAGTATACATAACCTGAGTGCTTAGTTCATTTTCTTTATTAAGATCGTTGGTTATACTTTCCTCTTCCTCGTCTTCATTTTTGTTATCGTTAGATACTATTTGTTCGTTTTTAAATTTTGGATGATTTAAAAGTCTTCCAGTAAATAGATAATGCCAGGTATTTTTAAAACGTAATAATTTAATTAAGACATCTATATAAAAGACCAGTACAATTTTATAGGATATATAGCCTAAAGCCGCTGAAAGTATATATAAGGTAATTAAATAAATTAGATACTCATCATAGATAGCCCTTGCAGTCTGGGCAAAAACATACTTGGAGCTTTCCTTTAATTCACTGTCATTAAAAACAAAATTATCGGCAAAATCACTTAGAATTGTGGCCAAATCTAATTCGTTCTTTGAGAAGAAGGATATAAAAAATACCCCGAAAACAGTGAGGAGAATTCCAGCAAATAAGGAATTTACTAGATTAGGTATGTGACCAGTGTATGATGATAGTTGCTTTGAAAATTCACCTCGATAGTAAAAACGTCTAAAAAGGTATCCAGGAATAATTAAGAAAGTAAAAATTAGGATTATACTAAAAAGACCTACGTCAATTGGCATGATCGTATCTTACGAGTTTTCTTTTTGAAAAGCTTCTTTTTCAGACTCAACTAAAGGAACATTAAGGGCTTTTAAAACTTTTTTATATTCCTCCTTATTTCTAGAGAGATGTACATTGTTATTTGAAACCATCCTTACATCAATTTGAGAATTGATATTTTCTAAATCACCTATTACAGGTAACAATACGTCTTTAATGGAAGAAACGGAGAATCTAATTTTCATAAGCACAACTATGGGGCAATTTTGAGATTTTTAAAGTTAAGAAATAAATAACAATTAAGAAAAACGTTGATCATTGTATAGCTTAAAGCTAAGCATTTCTATTCAAATAAAAGAAATATTAAAACTACTTTAACATTGTTTATGAATTGATTGTTTCAAATCATAACCTACCCCCGACACCTTTAAATCTCTCTACAAAGGCGGCTATCTTTTGAAAAACGCTTTGTTTTTTGGTGAGGTATTGTGGGTTAAGCGGACTCATTTTGGGCAATATGGTGTTTAACTCAGTACCATGTTCACTAGCATATTCTCGTTTTAATGATTTTATGATATAGCGTTTTGCTTCTTCTTCGTTTAATTGTTCTTCTTTTATTAAATCGGCTGCTTCTGTCTTTTGTCTCTCCTGGGCATACTTAAAAAAGGCATCGATAATACTTGCCTTGTCTTCTATATCATCTAGATCTGTGGCATTGATAAAATCTACCACTAAGGATTCCTTGGCTCTGTTACCCACACTGGATCGAATAACTCGTCGTATTTCTTCTACCAGGTCTGCCTTGTTTTTGGTTTTCTTATTGTTATCAAAAATCAACTCTAAAATGTAATCTAAATTGATTTCCTGTGACTTTAATAAATCGACCTCAAACACCACATCATCCCAATCGATTTTTGAATCCTCGGCTTCATTTCCTTGACGCTCTCTTCTCAGCCAGTCGCGGATATCGTTGTATGTAGAGCGGTAATCCTGAATAGCACGATCAGTAGGAAGTTGTATGGACTGCATTATAGCTATATCTTCGTCTGAGACAAAGTGTTTTTCCTTAAAGGCTTCTAAAGCCTCGGCATCATTTTTATCCACCGACTGAAAGGCTTTTAAGTTGGTGAACTCATCGTAATTTTGAAGAATGTTCTCAACTCGCAGGTATTCTCCAAATAGCTTAGCAAACTCCTTTTTATCTTTTTCTAATATAATGTCCTCCGGATTCGGGAACTTCTCGTTTAGCTCTTGAATCACTTCTATATAACCTCTTCGTGCTTTTCCTGTGGCAATGTCGGTGAATCCGTCCAGGTATTCTTTATAGCTTTTCTCGAGTACTACGTTTCTAGTACTACTATCTCCAAACAAGGTAATCGCATCTATGGTGGCCTTTTCTAGATTTCTAAAGGTTACTATGTTTCCAAAGGTTTTGGTAGCGTTTAGGATACGGTTGGTACGCGAAAACGCTTGAATCAACCCATGGTACCGAAGGTTCTTATCTACAAATAGGGTATTTAACGTTGGTGCATCAAACCCTGTTAAGAACATTCCAACTACGATGATTAAATCAACTTCTTTGTTTTTTACTCTTTTTGCTAAATCTCGGTAGTAATCTTGAAAGCCTTTACTATCAATACCATAGTTCATTTTAAACTTTGTATTGTAGTCTGTTATCGCTTTAGTTAAGAACTCTTTAGCTGTTAAATCCATTGCCGAGGGTTCAAAGTCTTCTTCAGGAATTTCCCCAATAGCGCTTTGTTCTTCGTTGGCAGCGAAGGAAAAAATGGTAGCGATAGTTAATTGTTTCTCAGTATCGGCTTGTAATTTGTTTAGCTCTTCGTAATACAGTTTTGCAGCATCAACACTGCTTACGGTAAACATGGCATTAAAGCCCGTATTGGTTCCACTTTTTCTATGCGTTTTTTGTCTGAAGTTCTTTAGAATATATTCAGAAATTTCTTTAATTCGTGTTGGATGGAGTAAGACTTTTTTGTTTTTCGCTGCTGTTAGTTTCTTTTCATCAACTTCATTTTCAATTCCTTTAAACTGCGGACGAACATCGTTATAATCGACTTTGAATTTTAGCACCTTTTCATCGCGAATGGCATCGGTGATTACATAGGAATGTAACTCACGGCCAAAGACACTTGCTGTGGTTTCTGAACCGAGCGCATTTTGGGGAAAGATAGGCGTACCAGTAAAGCCAAACTGATAGTATTTTTTGAACTTCTTTTGAAGGTTTTTCTGTGCTTCACCAAATTGAGAACGATGTGCCTCATCAAAAATAAAAACCACGTGTTTCTGATAGATGGGTAATTTACTTTCTCCCTTCATCAAGTTGTTTAGCTTCTGAATGGTAGTCACGATAATCTTGTTATCGTCTTTCTCTATGTTTCGTTTTAACCCTGCCGTATTATTGGAGCCGTTCACACTATCGGGAGAGAACCGCTGGTATTCTTTCATGGTTTGATAGTCGAGGTCTTTACGATCTACCACAAAAAATACTTTGTCTATAAACTCTAGTTGAGTAGCTAATCGAGCCGCTTTAAAACTCGTTAAGGTTTTTCCCGAACCTGTGGTGTGCCAAATGTAGCCACCGCCTTCTGTGGTTGACCAATTCTTTGCTTGAAAGGAGCTTGAAATTTTCCATAATATACGCTCCGTGGCTGCAATTTGATAAGGTCGCATTACCAACAAGGTATTACTGATGTCTAATACCGAATACTTCAGCAATACACTCAGCAAGGTGTTTTTTTGAAAAAAGGTAGCTGTAAAGTCCTTTAGGTCTTTAATTAAGCTATTATCGGCTTTTGCCCAATTCATGGTAAAGTCGTAACTGTTTTTGTTTCGCTTTACGGTGTTCGCAAAATAGCGGCTATCTGTACCATTAGAAATGACAAAGAGTTGCAAGTATTTGAATAAGGAGTTTTCTGAATTAAAACTCTCTTTGGAATAGCGATGTACTTGATTAAAAGCTTCTCGAATGGCTACACCACGTTTTTTCAATTCTACCTGAACCAATGGCAAGCCATTTACCAGAATGGTAACGTCATAGCGATTGGCACTGGATCCTGTTTGTTCAAATTGTGAAATGACTTGAACCTTATTACGGGCTATATTTCTTTTGTCAACTAGATAGATGTTTTGAATATGACCATCGTCGAAGACAAAATCATAGATATAGTTTTCATGGATTTTTCTCGACTTATCCACCATATTATCACCAGGCTTGTCTAGGTACTCCAATACAAAGCGTTGCCATTCACCCTCTGTAAACTGCATGTTATTCAGGCTTTGTAATTGAACTCTTACATTGGCCAACATACTTTGTTGGTTGTTGATTTCAGGATGATATAGAAACCCTTGGTTTTGTAAATCTTTTATGAGTTCCTTTTCTAGATCTGCCTCGGTTTGATAGCTTGCAGGGGATTCATTTACTTCAGAAAACTTTTTGTAGTTGTCGAGAACAATAAAGTTATTGGACTCCGCAATGGGTTTGTAGGTACTCATTTGACTGTTTCTTTTGGAAAAGTTAGCAACTTTTCTCTGTAATACTCATATTGCTTTGTACGTAGTTCAATTTCTTTGGGTAAACCTTCACTTATGGAATTGGTTAAAGTATCAAATTGATCTAGGATAGAAACAATGCGTTCTTGTTCTTTAATTGAGGGTATCTGAATTTTGGTTTTTTTGAGGTCATTATTGTATAATCGCTTGATAGTGCCTCCATCTGCTGTTTTCCATTTAGCAATTTGATAATAATAGAACAAGTATTTATTTAATACTAAGCTCTCGTCATTCTCTATCCAAACAATGTTACTATCTTGGAAATATGCATCTTCACCATTAAAAATTACGGCTCTACCAATCGTGCCACTTGCAGAAATTAAAACCTCTCCAATTTTTGGATAGTTATATTTCGATTTGTATTCCTTAAATAATTGTTTAGGTATAAATGCATTTGGACTTTTTCCAAAGGTGCCAATTTTATAAAAGGGAATATCACCAATACTTGTAGTTTGATTTTTAAGAATACGCTTACACATTCGTACTTCGCCAATTTCCCCTAAAGTCTTCCATTCCACTTCTTTTTCATCAAAAGTAAGCAGCTGTTCTCGATAGTATTCGAACTGTTTTTTACGATTCGAAAGTTCAGTGGTGAGTTCGGTGGTGAGTTCGGTAAAGGTATCTAAAATACGAACAATTTCTTTTTGGTTATTTAGAGGTGGGATGGGGACTTTCATTTCAAGTACCTTTGACATGCTAGGATGCTTTATACCAGACCCCCTATAAAATGAACTTAACAAACGAATATTATTTAGCATAAAATAATATAAATATTTTGTGTCCAGGTAATTAGTATCATTAGAAACTGCAATTCTATTATCACCTGTAACAAACTTGCCATTATAATATTGGACAACGGCATTACCTCCCCATGGAATTGCAACAACCTCCCCTTCGGAAATTAAGGAATCTGCTAATTGAGAGGTTGTCCATAAGTCTGTTTCATTCGTGGTAAGTATCTTAATATCACCTTTATCTGAAATTAATTCCTTTATCTTCTTTGCTAATAAATGTTTGTATTTTATTGTCTTAGGCTGTTTATAGTTTGCTACAGCATTAAACTTTTTATCCCAAGTTGTGACTTCCCACATGGGTTTCCAATCCACTTTAACACCCTCTAACAAACTTTTTAACTCGCTCATCCTTCAATCTCCTTTACAATGTTATCAATACTGGTACGCAGTTGGGTAATTTTCTCAACCGCGGTTTTGATTTCTGCATTCAGTTTTACAATATCAATTTTTTCGCGGGTGTCTTTTGGTTCTACATAGCTGCTTACCGAGAGGTTGTAGTCGTTTTCGGCTATTTTACTATTGTCTATAGAAACCGCCACATGGGTAACCTCTTCTTTCGATGCAAAAATATCCATCACCTTATCAATGTGAGCATCTGTCATTTCATTATTGTTAGTCACCTTTTTAAAGAAGTCCTCGCCACTAGCATCTATAAACTGGGTTTTGTTTTCGGTTTTATGTTTGGATAAGACCAATAGTGTTACTGCAATTGAAGTTCCGTAAAACAAATTGGGTGCTAAAGCAATAATGGTTTCTACATAGTTGTTGTCTACCAAGTACTTTCTAATTTTCTGTTCTGCACCTCCACGGTAAAAGATGCCTGGAAAACAAACCAATGCGGCTCTTCCTTTGCTAGAAAGGTAATCTAAGGCATGGAGTACAAAGGCATAATCGGCCTTCGATTTTGGCGCTAAGACACCAGCAGGTGCAAAACGATCGTCGTTAATCAGCGTAGGATCGTCACTGCCTATCCATTTCACAGAATAGGGAGGATTCGATACGATAGCATCAAACGGTTTTTCGTCTCTTAATTCAGGCTGTGTTAGTGTGTTTCCTAATACAATTTCAAATTTGTCGTAGTTGATATTGTGCAGGAACATATTCATACGGGCCAAGTTGTAGGTGGTATGGTTAATTTCTTGACCATAAAACCCATCTTCGATGATATGATTGTCGAAATGTTTTTTGGCTTGTAATAACAAGGAACCCGAGCCTACTGCAGGATCATAAATTTTATTAACCTTTTCTTGACCATGCATGGCTAATTGTGCGATGAGCTTAGAAACGTTTTGAGGGGTAAAAAACTCACCCCCAGACTTCCCAGCGTTTGCCGCGTAGTTAGAGATTAGAAATTCGTAAGCATCACCAAACAAATCGATTTTATTGTCCTCAAAATTTCCGAACCTCAGTCCTGCAACTCCCTTCAAAACTTTCGCCAAACGTTCGTTTTTGTTTTCTACGGTATTACCTAGTCGGTTACTTGTAGTATCGAAATCGGCAAAGAGGCCTTTGATGTCAGATTCAGACGCAAACCCATTGGCCGAAGATTCGATTGCAGTAAAAATTTCTTTTAAATCGGTATTTAGATTTGGATTGGTAATGGCATTTTTTACCACATTCACAAACAACTGACTTGGGTAGATAAAGTATCCTTTGGTTTTTATGGCGTCTTTTTTGATTTCGTCTGTTATGACTGAATCAGGCAGTTCGGCGTAGTTCACGCTCTCATCACCACCTTCGATGTATTGGGTAAAGTTTTCGCTAATAAAACGGTAAAAAAGGGTACCTAAAACGAATTGCTTAAAGTCCCACCCATCTACAGAACCGCGAACGTCGTTGGCTATTTTCCAAATTTGATTATGTAGTTCAGCTCTTTGATTTGTGCTTGTCATGAATTGTCTGTCGTGTTACGATTCCAAACTAGGAACCTTTTATCTGATATTGAATTTGATTGTGATTGTTTAGCATTTTTTGTTGGTTAAAAATAGAAATTTTATTTCTTGAGTCCTAAAATCTAGCGCATCTAATTTGATTCTGTACCAAACGTTGATAAGTTTTTGGATTTGTGTATAAGCCAAGGGTTGAACTATATCAAATAGCAAGAATATGAAGTAAATTTGGAGGAAACCAAAAATATACTATGATGAATAAAATTGCTTACTTATTTGGTGCAGGTGCGAGTCGAAATGCCTTACCAATTGTAAACGAAATAGAAGGAAGGCTACGGGAATTTATTGATGTTTTGAAAGAAGATAATTTGCAATTATCTGATCAATTAGTATTTGACGACCTAGAAGTAAAGGGTTTAAAATCAAAGCAGCATTACCAAAACCAACTAATTAATGACCTGGAATGGCTGTTGAAGGAAAGTTCTAGACATGCCAGCGTGGACACTTTCGCCAGAAAACTTACCATAAAAAACGAATTTGAAAAACTTAAAAAATTAAAAATTTGTCTTTCGATTTTCTTTGTATATGAGCAAACCATAAATGCGCCTGATGAAAGGTACGATTCTTTTTTTGCCGCTATCCATAATGAATTATCGGAATTACCAAAAAACATTCAAATCCTATCATGGAATTATGATTATCAATTTGAACTTTCTTATCTAGAGTATTCAAACAGTAAAGATTTGACAACGATGCAAACTATTCTTAATGTGAATCATAAATTTGGAAATAATCATACAAGAGATAAGTTCGGTATTTACAAATTAAATGGAAGTATTGGTCTTTATAGCCGAGGTGGTTGGAAACAATATCAGTACGTAAACACCCTAAATGATCCAATTGATATTGTATTTGTAAATCAAATTGTAAGAAAATACACGGCAGCCTTAACAATCCGCGATTTGCATTCTAACTTTTCATTCTCTTGGGAAAATGAAGCTTCCAATGATAGCATAGTCGACCTTGCTATTGAAGCAACAAAAGATGTGATTGCTCTGGTTGTAATAGGCTATTCATTCCCCTTTTTTAACAGAGAAATTGATCGCAAAATAATTGGTGCCATGACAAATTTGAAACGTGTGTATTTTCAAGCACCTGATGCAGATATATTAATTGAAAGATTTCAGGCTATTAAAGACAATACTAAGCAAATTGATTTAGTACCTAAAAAAGATTTGGAACAATTTGTATTGCCCAATGAATTGTGATTATCGTTTGATTCACAATTCCAATACTCAACTCATTTCTTTTGAACTTCTTAAGCAGTAAATTACAACAACTGTTTTGGGTTCGTTTTTAAGTTCACCCTTCATCAGAAGACGATTCTTTGGTTGTTGCTATAGAAATTAAATTTTCATTTATATAAACTATTTCCTTGGTATGAAGTAAATCGATCGCTTTATTTATATCACTATGTTTTAGTCCTTTTTTGGGATAAACTTTATCAATAAAATGACAGATATTTTCTCTTGTGGAAATTTTTGTTTTGACGAGCATTGAAGTTATTATATTTTCTACTTGTTCCTCTTCAGTAAAGGACGAATCTCCCGTACTAATTGGCTGATTAAAAAAACTAGATTGCATAGCTTCATAATTACTTTTCATAAGCCCAAAAGTATCAGAATAAAAGCGGTCAAATAAGTCCTCTATCTTCTTGGTGTTATTCTCAATCCCTTTAGATAATTCAAAAGTTTGTTTATTTGATTTTTCGGACCATCGATAAAAAAGTATTGCAAATACCAAAGAGAGTATTGCAAGTATGATTGACACTATAGATACTATGAAGGATAATGTTTCAAAATTTAATTCCATAACATTTGTTTATTTTGAATTATTATGTATCCATTCGTAAGCCCTTTTTTCAAACCCTTTTCCAGCCCAAGAGCCAAATTTGACAATTAAAAGTTCATCATCCGAGTCAATATATTCTCCTAGATGATCTCTTATTTCGGAAGCGGTTTTTGAAGACTTTATTATCCAAGTAGAATCTAAATGATGCCACCAAGTACCATATGATTTAATCTGTTCATAAAGTTCAGTATATTCTTGACCTGGTGAATTCAAATCATAGCAGACCATATATAAGTTTGTTGCCATTATCTTTCAATGTTTTTATTCTCCAAAATTATTGTTTTTTTTATCTGATTTTATAGACACATAAGAATTAACTTGACGCCAACTATCTTAAAAACACTAGTTAATTAAAGTTTATCTTCCAAAACGATTGACATTAGCAATTTTGATTTTGTTGGGGGCCCTATAAAGGTATAACAGGGAGGTTAATTTTGCAAGGATACCGCAATTTGGATTGTGGGAATTACGACTTACGATAGCAGATTTTTGAGTTATGAAGGAGGGGTGACTATGCTTAATTAACGAGATTTGGAGAATGGGTATTGGGAAAGGGTAATATTGTTCAGTAATCATTGAGCAGTGATCAGATTTCTCTGTTTCGCTAACGCTCCAATCGAAATAACACTGAAATAACCAAAAAACGCAGTGCAAAATTTTAAAAACGCAGTGCAATTCTTGAAAAACACAGTACGTTTTTAAGAAATCGCAGTGCAAAAATGAAGGGTTGTATTGCGGTTTTCCGCAAAAGAAAAACCCCATTGCCGAAGTTTTGACAATGAGGTTGTGAAATTTTGTGGGTTAAAACCTACCTTAAGCCGCCTTTTGGTAGTCTAAGGTGGTTAAGAATTTTTTCAATCGCTTGGATGGGTAGAATAAGATTCTGGCTTTGGTGATTAAGTCGGCCGTTACTTCTTCTGCAGTGTCTACGCCCTTAGAACTAAAGCTTAGTTTAAAGAAGCCTAGCTTGCCCAACTTCACCGTTCTGCCTTCTCGTAATTCTTCCATGATGTTGAGTTCTAATTCGTTCAATACCGCCAAACAATCGGTTTCACTGATGGTACTGGCCTTGGAGATCACTCTGGCTAAGCTTTCAAAATCTCTCGCGCCTTGATTTACGATAAAAGCATAATGCTTTTCTGGTAGGGTTCTGTCTTGTGGGTTCTTTCTGTTGATTACTCTAAATTTAATCATGATGTGTTGGGTTTGTGGTTGACAAGCTTTGTTGAGGCGCTCGCCGTTACCTCTTTTTTGATACGCTTTCGGCTCTGCGGGTAGGCCCGCCCAAGGTCTCGACTTTGACGCTTGACTTCCGTTGGTTGTGGAAGGAGGTTCTCGATACAATTCTGATTGCATCAGAATCACTCGAACTGACAGTAGTGGTTAAGTCTTTGGTGTAAGGATGTAAGCCAATCGTAAAAAAAAATCCCATATGAAAAGTTCTTGGCTTGTTCCGGTTACACCGTGGTTCATAGGCAGGTACTAGTTTTTAAGGTTTTAAGGTTAAATGTTGTAATGTTCAAGAGCTCTTGGCTATTAGCCTTTAGCTGTTGGCTGTTTGCTCTTGGCTTTTGACTCCTGTCTCCTGTCTCCTGAATCTTGACTATCGACTTATAGGTCATTGTTGAAGTTGCTGTTGCATTGGCTTCAAACATTGGGTCATTCGCTTATTCAATTATTCTCCTAATGAGTCATTGAATTATTAAATGATTGGTTCATTAAATTATTGAGATGAGTCTGGCAATTTTTGAAGAGTGATCAATTCTGTTGGTTGTTTGTTCGACTCATTATTGCAACGGTAGTATCTTTCTTTTTCGTATGCTAGATTTTCAACTTTAGCAGTTTTTAACAGTTCGAAGTTTTGATTTGGGTATTTTTTACAATTTTTAACAAATTAATGTTAGACAGCAGACGATGGACGTTAGACGGTAGTTGGTAGATAGGAAACAAGATATAGGAAACAGGAGGCAGGAGACCCTTCGACAGGCTCAGGGTGACAGGCGTGGGCTCAGGATAACAAAAAACATTTTAACTTTTCAACTTTCTAACCATCCAACTAATGACTAAAAACTAAAGACTAAGAACTAAAGAAAGCACTTCGACAGGCTCAGTGTGACATAGAGTTCACAATGTGACGGGCGTGAATAAAAAGAAAAGAGATCTCTCCACTATCGGTCGAGATGACAAAGAACATTCAAACTTTTCAACTTGTTAACCATCCCACTAACGACTAAAAACTAACTAAAGCAAAGATTTCTTCAAACTTTCTAGCAACTTAAAAGGATCTTGACGATTATCCCAGAAGGCCATAATGATAATTTTATCTTTTAAAATCTTATAGTAAATAGCATAATTACCAAATGAAGCAACTCGAACATCCTTGAAGTCGGTTTTTTTTATATAAGAAGGGATTTCGAGCTATTTGTTCAACTCGGGACGAAACCAATTGCAACAATTTTTTAGAGTAGGTGTTCGAATGATTGTGTAGGGCCCAGAACTTAAGAATTTGGACAAGTTGAATATCCGCTGTTTTAGTCCAAACTACATTTCGTTTAACCATTTAAAATTCTTTCTTTTCATAGCATTTTGTGAAATCAAATTTCCATTTTTGATATCCTGTTCACTCATTTCAAGCATTTGTTTTTGTACCTCGGTGAGCGAAACATTTTCTTTTTCTTTTTCTGATTCATTTTTCTTTTGGCTAGAAGACACAAACTGATCTAGGACTTCAAGTAAGTCCTTGTTTTTTATGTTCCGGATCTTGTCAATTAATCCGTCTCTTAATTTGTCTACAGTAGCCATAGGAATCATATCGTTTGATACTCAAATATATTCATTTTGATTGGGACTTTCATTAAACTGCGGTAAATCACAAACTAATTATTAATTAACAGTGAACAATTATCAGTTATCAATTAATGAAACAAGAGACAGGATGCAATGATCAATTATCAGTGATCAGTAATCAATTAATGAAACAGGAAACAGGATGCAATGATCAATTATCAATTATCAATCTAAGAAACAAGAATCATGAATCAGGAGCCAGAAGCAAATAGCAATTAGCTGAAAAGAGATCTCTCCACTATCGGTCGAGATGACAGAGAACATTCTAACATTCAAACTTTTCAACATTCTAACTCACAACTAAAAACTACAGACTAACAACTAAAAAACCTCAACTTTTAAAGTTGAGGTTTTTTTCTGTACAGGCGGAGAGACTCGAACTCTCACACCTTGCGGCACTAGATCCTAAGTCTGGTATATATTGCACCAATAAAACATAAAATCACTCATTTTCAATGATTTATGTTATCAGTCATTTTATTTAAGGTCAATTAATATCAGTTAAAATCAACATTTGTTGTACCTATGTTGTACCCAAAAGTTCTAATAAAGACGTATCTTTAAAGCGAATTTTTGACAAAATGTTGTACCTGATTTGACTTTCGTACTCAAAATAGGTTTACAATGTCAACAAGTGCAAATATTATTCTTCGTAAAAAGCCAAATTCGAAAGGCTTATATCCGCTTGCAATTAGGATAACTAAAGACCGTCGTTCAACATATAAACATATAGGTCATTATATTGAATTAGAAGACTGGGACACAAAAAATCTTAAAGTAAAGAAATCGCATCCTAACGCAGAAAGCTTAAATAATCTTTTGACTTCAAAACTTTCTGAAGCCAGAAAAGGTTTAATTGTTTTACAAACCAATAATAAAGATGCAACAGCACGTCAAATTAAAAAGGAAATTTATAAACCAACTTCTAAACTCACTTTCTTTGATTTTGCAGATGAACATCTAGAAGCACTTGTTGCAGAAAATAAAATTAACCGTCATTCTACAGATTCTGCTTGGCTTAGTTATATTGAAAAATATTGCAAAGCACGACACCTTACTTTTCAAGAAATAGATGAGCGCTTCCTAAAAAAGTTTAAAATCTACCTTAAAGGTTCTTGTTCACTTACTGAAACTACGGCTATGAATGTTATGGTTTTAATTCGATTACTTTTTAATCGGGCAATCAAGGACAAGGTAGTAAGTAAGGAACTTTATCCGTTTGGAACTGGTAAATTTAAAATCAAGTTTCCTGAAACTACCAAAACAGGGCTTACAGGCAAGGAAATAAAGGCTATGGAAAATGTTATCGAGCTTACTGATATGGAAAAACATTCGTTAAACGTATGGTTATTTAGTTTCTATTTTGCCGGAATGCGCGTATCTGATGTTTTGTTTACAAGGTGGTCTCAAATTTATGATGGCAGGCTACACTACAGAATGGGTAAGAATTCAAAATTGCTATCCTTGAAAATGCCTGAAAAGGTTGAGAAGATTTTATTGCAATATATAACGGACAGAATAAGTGATGATGATTTTATATTTCCAGAAATGAAAAAAGCAGATTTATCTGATTCCAAGGACATTTACCGAAAGAAAAAAGTAGCAAATAAGAAATTCAATGACCACCTAAAAAAGATTGCGAAAAGAGCAGGGATAAATAAAAGAGTTACGATGCACATTGCCCGCCATTCGTTTGGTAATATTGCTGCAGACAACATTCATCCGCTAATGCTTCAAAAACTATACAGACATACAGATTTAAAAACAACCATTAATTATCAAGCCAACTTTATACACAAAGATGCCGATGATGCATTAGACCAGGTCGTTAATTTTTAAATATATTCCTAGAATAAGTGAATACTGTTTAAAAATACAATCTAACCACAAAATTCGTGGTTATCCCTAGCGACTCTCTTGAAAACTTAATGGGTGTATTATCCAGACCAATGCGATAATAATTATTTATTGTATTTTCTGTGTTAAAAGCGTTCCAGACGGATACACCTATTTCTGTGCGTAATCCTTCTGATAGTTGTAATTTGTAGAGTAAGGATGCATCTACTCTAAAATAATCAGGTATTCTAGTGTTGTTGGCTGTATCAAAGATTACTTCATCATCAATAATTTCATTTCCTAGCAAGGGCACAGAGGTTGGTTTTCCTGTTCTATAATTAAACCCTGCTGAGACATTAAGGTTGTTATTTGAATAGGTAGTTCCTAAAGTAAATGAATGAGTTGTATCAAAATTACTCGGAAATTGTATTTCTTCAAGACTTTTAAACGTGTACTCATTGACCATATAAGAATAGCTAAGCCAACTACTTATATTTTTAAACTGTTTACGGAATAAGACATCAACTCCCATTATATCATAACTTCCTGAAGTCTTCCTAAATTCATATTTTGTTGTGAAGCTTTGGCTTTGTGTTGTAATCCCATCTACCTGTTTGTAATAACCTGTTGCATCTACCAGCCATCCTTTATTAGAATATTGTAAACCCAAAGAGGCCTGTTTGCTTTTTAAAATGGGAATGCTATCATTATCTGCCAGCTGCCATCTTCTTTTTTCCACGCCTAAAAAATCATTTTGAAAGTTAACTATCTGTGAGGTGTTTTGATGTTTAAATTCTCCTAGAGCTTCTATTTGAAAATACTGTCCTAGTTTCTTTCTAATGCTTAATCTTGGTTCAATAATAAATTCATTAAACTCATTTATGTAGTTTAATCGTACACCAGGCCTTACAGAGAAGTCCTTACCTTCATTTTGATAATGACTCTGAGCAAAAACAGCGTTCTCCATTAAAACCTCTGAGTCTCTTCTTAAAAATCGTGGCACATCAATATCATTTGTATTGACCACTTTTGCCTCTACAAATTGATATCCTGCTTCTAGAATTAGATTATCCCATTTGTATGTTCCTTTAAATTTAACTCCTATTTCAAAAACTGTATTTTCTTGTAAAAATCGCTGTTGTTGCAATACATTAGCATTAGTCGCCTGAAGTTTATAGCCTGTGTTATGGGCGTTAAAATGTGTTGTAAATCGGTCATTCCAATCGCGTTTATAGCTTAAACCTGCTGCAATACTATTTTGCGAAAGTTGGCTTTGTCTTGTAATTAAATTACCTTGAACAGATGATGTTTCATCAAAGGTTAAATTATTATCAATTATAATAAAGTTTACTCTTAACTGGTTTTTTTCTGTAGGATTGTATAACCACCGTAGCGATGTATCGTAAAAGCTAAAATTTTGATTAGAATTTATAACACTTTCCACGTTATTTTCTATTTCGGTTTCTTGTATTACCCTATCAAAATAAACATCATAGGTAGGTGTGCGAATCAAATCGTCTAAAGACCTGCGCCCAGCAACTTGTATTGATGACTTTTCTTCTAATGGAATGTCGGCAAAAACATCGACACTAATCAAGTTGACACCTAAACTCCCTTTAAAATCTTGCTGTACTCGGTTGTCCGTTTTCATTTGAATACTACCCGAAACACCATCAGAATAGGAAGCGTCTGTACCATTAGTAATAACCGTAGCTGTTTTTGTTATTTGTGGATTAAAGCTAGAAATTAATCCGAAGAAATGACCCGATTGATACATTTTTATATCATCCCATAATATTAAATTCTGGTCGTGAGAACCACCTCTAATATTTATGTTAGAAACTGTTTCATCTATACTCAGTACACCAGGAAGCGCTTGTACAGTTTGCAATACATCTGTTTCTATAAGACCTGGAAGCGCAGTAAATTTATCGAAATTTATAGCTGTTGTTCCGTCGCTATTTTTGTCGATACCTCGCACTAAATATCCTTGTACTACAACGGCTGCCATTTTTTGTTCATCTTCATACATTTTTATAGTGGCACATTGCGCTGTATTGAAAAACCTAGCTTTTCGAGTTATGGTTTTAAAACCAAGAAATCGTATTTCAACGTCTTCATCTAGTGACGATACAATAATTTCAAAAAAACCTTTACTATCACTTATTTTGCTTTCTTTCTTTCCTATAATAGTAGCTCCTTCAAGTGCGCTTAATGTCTGAACATCTTGCAAGTAACCACAAATGGTAAATGGTTTTGTAATGGTATAAATCGATGTTCCTATTTTGGTAAATCGTAATGCGGTTTGAGTCTCTAAACGTTTAATACTTTCTGTAAGTGTACGCTTTCGCGAAAGCGGAAACACGTTAATTCCACTTAATAAATCACTTTGATAGTTGAATTGTACTTGGTATTGCGCTGTTAAACTATCGAGCACGTTTTTAATAGGAATCTTTTTATCCGATGTTTGTGCTTGTGCCTTAAAAGACCAAAAAGCACAACATATAAATATAAAATAAGTCCAATTACTCTTTTGCATTCTTAATAACGACCTCGTTTTTGCTATTTATTTCGTAGGTCAAATTAAGACTTTTGGTAGTCGCTTTTAGGGCATTTTCCAAATTACCTAGCTCGAACGCTCCAGTAAATAATATAGTGTTGTCTATGGAATCTGTAACGATTTTTACTGTGTAATATTTTTCAATAGCCACAAAAACATCTTTAATACTAGCTTCTTTAAAAACCTTCATATTTTGTAACCACTCAGGCTGTATAACAGCGACATTAAACGCTTCGGGTTTACCATTAATAACGCGACAGGCGTTACCTGCTGAAAGCTTTGTTGTGGTATTATTATAATTAACCTGAACTAGTCCTTCGTAACAGATAATACTAAAAATACTGTCTTGTGCTTTTACGTTAAACTGCGTTCCTAATACACTCACGGTACCAAATTCAGTTTTTACATCAAAACGTTTGCCTTTGGCCACTTTAAAATAAGCCTCTCCTTTTAATTGCACAGTACGTTCTGTAGTCCAATCATCATCAAAATCTAGTTGTGATAATTCATTTAATGTTACCATTGAATTATCAGGAAGCGTGATTTGTTCTGTTTGTGCCAATTGGGTTTCAAAAGTGTTATGTTGGTCTTTATCTAAAAGAAAATAAAGCCCAAAAGCAATTACAAATACAGCTGCAACTTTAAGGAATATGTTAGTCCAACTAGTAGTGTTTTTTGGTTCATCGACAATTTCTTTTTCAAGATTTTCAAAAGCAGCAACTTTTGATGGGTTCTGCCCTTTGAATCGTTGCCCTTCTTGGATAATCTCTTTGAGAAAAGCATTATCTTCTAGTGCATCAAAAGCTTTTTGCTCTTCAGCTGTAAGGTCATTATTCAACCATTTCTCTATAAGGTAGTTTTTATCCATTTACTTCACGTTATATTCTTAAAACAACTTACATCCGTAATATCCCATAAATTATTTCAAATTGAAATCTTCTAGCTGTTCTTTTAGAATAGCATAAGCAGCATAAATACGATGCCCAACCACTTTTCTGGTAACACCTATCATATCTGCAATTTCTTGATGCGTTTTACCTTCTATCTTACTTAAAATAAAAGCTTCACGTTGCTCTGGTTTTAGGCTAGACAGCACTCTTTCATAGCGTATAAGAAACTGCTCTTTACGCATCACAAACTCAGGCGTTTCATTTGTATATTCCTTGGGCTTTACCTTTTGATAATTAAGTACCACTTTTTGGTGCTTTACGTCATTAAGCATCATATTATTTGCAATGGTATATAGGTAAGATTTTGCAGTTTGGGTGGTTACATTGGCACAGTTTTCCCACATTTTAATGAATGCGTCTTGTACCTTATCAGATGGATTTAATAGCGCACCATATTTGTAATAGAGTATGTCGCTAAGGCTTTGCGCGTACTTCTCGTATAGTTTGGAAAAAAGTAATTTATCGCAAACATTTTTATGTAAATCTTTAGGCAAATGATAATATATTTTTCGTTTTTCAAGATATACAAAAAAAACTACATTTTTTTGGGATATAACTTTATTGAGTTGTTTTAATAGAAAGCTACAAGCTTCTTTTTATGACTCATTATCATCATACTATAAGAACTACCGACTTGGTTCAATATCTTTCTTTAACTAAAGAAAGTGAACTGTACAGGTATAAAAATAAAATATTGCAATTAGAACAATTACTGAATGAAACACCAAATAATCGCTTATATAAACATAAATATATTGATGCTAAAAATCGTTTTGAACATTTAAAAAAAAAATGTCAAGCCTTAGACAACTTAGAGTGTTATTAAAAAAGGGAAATGAAAGTTATAATAATTACTAATTTTTTTTGGGACATTGCCCTTTGAAGTTGTTTTAAGAATATAAGCAGGAACAAAAAGACATCTAGTATCTGATTTTGGTAAATGCTTTGAAACAAATATCAACAAATAAAAAAAAATGACAATCTTATGAAAACTTTAAAACCTGTATCACTTGCTTTGCTTTTTAGCCTTGCATTTTTCACATCGTGCCTAACGGAAGACGATGCGTCAATTGACCCACCAGTAGAAGAAACACTTCAAGCCAATTCTACTGTAGCTGATTTAATGAGTAGAACATCGTTTAATGACGGTTCTAACGACAACATTATTGATAATGCCAGTTGCTTTAACGTACAGTTGCCCGTAACGGTAATTGCAAATGGAACTGAGGTTATTGTTGATTCTGCTAGCGATTACCAAACCATTGAAGACATCTTTGATGCCGATAACAATGATACGGATACTTTAGAAATCGTTTTCCCGATTACGGTAACTTTTGAGGACTACACTACAGCGGAAGTTAATTCATATCCTGAATTACTCGCTTTAATTGCTCAATGTCCTGATGAAAACTCTGATGATGACGATATAGAGTGTATAGATTTTCAATACCCAATAACCGCATCTATTTTTAATCAAAACAATGAATTAATTGATACTATTGTTATCAATAGTGATTATGATATGCACGAGTTTATCGAAGATTTAGATGACTATGCTGCGGTGACGATTAGCTTTCCTATCACAGTTATTCTTGCTGATGGAACCACGATGACTATTAACAGTATTTCTGAATTGCAAACGGTTATAGCAGACGCAGATGATAGTTGTGATGAAGATGATGATAACGACTATAATGATGATGATTGTGATAATTGTACAACAGGCGATATTGAGGCAATCTTTGCGAGTTGTATGAACTGGTATGTTGATGAATTTGAAGTTAACGACAACCATATTGAAGACCAATATAATGGGTATATTTTCAATTTCGAATCAGATGGTACTATTACTATTACGGAAAACAATAATACGATAACAGGAACTTGGTCAGCATCTGGCTCGGGTAACAATATTGATTTTGTTATAGATATACCTAGCTTACCAGACTTTAATGGCACTTGGAATTTACACGAGATTGAACAAGAATCTGGCGAAGCAGAATTTGAGTTAGAAATGAGTAATAGTGAACTTGAATTTAAAAGTAATTGTAATGGTTCAACTAGTGGTGACGCTTTAAGTGAAGCTTTAACAGCAACAAATAGTATTTGGTTTGTTAGTAATTATACAGATGATGGTAATGATGAAACAAGTGATTTTAATGGCTTTGAGTTCACATTCAATACATCGGGTACAGTCTCTGCTGTAAATAACGGAACAACCATTACAGGAACTTGGTCTTCACAAGATAACGCTACCGAATTGTTACTTGATTTTGGAACCAATATGCCACTTGATGAGCTAAATGATGATTGGGATGTAGTCTCGATATCAAGTACGCAGATAGAACTGCAAGATGTAAGTGGTGGCAGTGGTAGTACAGACACATTAACACTTCAAAAACTTTAAACAAACAAAAATATCAATATAGAGATTATGAAAAAAGGATTTTATTACGGACTAGTAATGCTATTAAGTGCCATACTATTTTCTGCCTGTTCATCGGATGATGACAGTAGCTCGGACAATAGCCAGCAAATTGCTCAAGTAGAAGGTATAGTAGAAGCTAGTACTTGGCGTATAACCAATTTTAACGATTCGGGTCAAGATGAGACTTCAGATTTTACGGGATATAGTTTCACGTTTGCATCTAACGGTACATTGACAGCATCTAATGGAACTACAACACTAGATGGCACTTGGTCCATAACAAATGATAGTAGCAGTAGCAGTAGTAACGATATTGAATTCAATATCTTTTTCCCTGTACCAGATACGAATGATTTTGAAGACTTAAATGATGATTGGGATATCGTATCTACCTCTGCCACAAAAATTGAGCTTATCGATGATAGTGATGGCGGAAGTACAGATAGACTGACTTTTGAAAAGAATTAATGAAGAAGAAAATGTTTTCCAACAGTTAAGTCCCCCCTTAATTTTGTCCCAGATTGGTTAATAGCAGCCAGTCGTAAGCTTAAAGCTTACGACTGGTTTTTTTATGTTAATATATAAGGGGTGATTAATCCATTACAAACTTAAATCCTGTTGTAATAATGCTTGAACTAAATGTAGTGTTTCTATTATACTAGTAGAACTTAAGGGTTATAATTCCTAGGATACTCTTTTAAAAATAGAAAACTCTTTAATAGTAATCCAGTATCCTTTCTACTTTCTCTATATTTTCTTGTTTGCCTTGTTCTAGTATATCTTTTCCGTAAACGGTTCTAAAATGGTGCTTTTTTAAAAATTCTAAATTCAGCTTATGCCATTCTAAATCGGTAACTTTGTTGTCGCAAAAAACTTCCCACTCTCTTCGAAGCAGCAACTTTCTATAATAAAAATGCTCGTTACTTATATGAAAAATATCGGCATCACAAAGCACTTCGGCTAAAGCTGTGGTTGGGCATTGTGGCATTTTTGTGGCCTCTATACAATTAAGGACTTTTTCAATACTATCCTTATCCGTTTTATGTTGTTCCAGAAATTTTCTAGCAATCCCTTTACTTTCGTCCTCGTGACCTTTGTAGGTCTTTGAAAATCCTGTATCGTGAAACCAGGCTGCAACAAGTAAAATCTCGCTGTCTTTTTCATTAATATCCATAGCAGCACAAAGGTATTTGACATTTTGAACCACTTCTTTGGTATGCTGAAGATTATGAAAAGGCAATTCCTTGCATTTTGAAGTTGTCAACAAATCTGTACAATATGTAGCAACACCTTTAATCATCATCTTGGTCATTATCTCCATCTATTTGAATGACATTAGTGTCGTTTCTAATTTCTATATGGGTTATTTCTCCACCGCTTGTTCCAACGTATTTAGCAACTCCAATTGAAAGCATTGACCACAACAAAATCAAAACAAAACCATATTTGTAAAATGATAATTTTTTATACTGCAAAAACAAGGTTATCAGCGATAGTCCTCCTAAAATGAGCATCATTGTGTAAAATAACTCCGCATACTCTTCGTGCTTGTGGATAAGTGTTTCGCTAATTCCTGGTAAGTTCTCAACTATTTCTTCAGCTCCTTCGCCAGTTAAAAAAGCGGCAATCGCCGTTAAGGCACAAAAAATGAAAATTCCTAATGCTGTATTTTTTACTTCAGGTTTCTTCATAATTAAACCGGCTGACAATACTAAAAAACCAATCAATGTCCCAACTATGGGAAGATGGTTTACTACTAAATGAAAATGTGCGTCGTTCATAATTTTATTTTTTTAAGCAATGTTTACATTAAATAAATACCCTACTACTGCGGTGAGACCCATTGCAACTGTTCCCCAGAATGTAATACGAACGATTGCCTTTATTATATTTGAACCACCTGTTCTTGCAGCCAATGCTCCCAGAATAATGAGGAAAAACAGAGCAAAACCGTAAAGCGAATATTCCATACTAGGCAGTGGAAGAAATAGCGTTACCAGAAAAGGAAGTAAGCCACCAAAGGTAAATGCGGCACCAGATGCTAATGCTGCCTGAAGTGGTTTGGCTTGACTGATTTCATTAATTCCTAATTCGTCTCTTACGTGAGTGCCTAAAGCATCGTGCGCTGTTAACTCTTTGGCAACAGTTAGTGCAGTTTCTTTTTTTAGACCTCTTTGTTCATAGATTTCTGCAAGGCGTTGTAATTCAATTTCTGGCATTTCAGCCAGTTCTTGTTTTTCGCGTTCAATGTCTGCCTTTTCTACATCTGTTTGAGAGCTTACAGATACATATTCACCTGCTGCCATTGACAAAGCTCCTGCGACAAGCCCTGCTAATGTTGCCAAAATAATAGGCTCTCGTGTATTGCTTGCAGCAGCAACACCTATAGCAATACTTGCTGTTGACAAAATACCATCATTAGCACCAAGTACTGCGGCTCTTAACCAATTACTTCTATGAATGTAATGGCTATCTAAATAATTGTCTAATGCTTCTGTTTTATCTGTCATCTATTCTGTTATTAGATTAAATGCGCCTTTGGTCAAAAATTCAGTATCTGGTTTAAAATCATTAGCATTCACTATTTGGATATATCCATTGTTCGTTGCTCCGATTTTAACCAATACTCTTTTAAAATTTGTGCCTTTTTCTTTAACCAACACGAAATAATCATTATCAATATTAGCAACCGCTTCAACTGGAAGCGCAGGATACTTTTGAGTAGTCGTTAGAATTTCTCCTTCTATATACATACCTGGTGCAAATAATTTTGCATCACTTTTATTTACCAAATCGCCGTGAATATCAACCGTTCTTTCTTGAAGGTTAATAGCTCTGTTTACCAAATGTACTTTTCCTTGATATACATTAGCCACTTCGTTTTGCAGTCTCACATTTATGGGTTGACCTTCTTTGACTTTTGGAAGGTCTTTTTCAAAAATCTTTAGTTCAATATGCAAATCATCTGTATTAGTAACCGTTACCGCAACATCTGATGGATTTAAGTACATTCCCTTGGTGGCATTAATCGTAGTGGCATAGCCAGATAATGGTGAAGGCACACTAATAACAGACCTAATATTATCTCCTGTTAAGGTGTTTGGGTTTATATTCATTAAGGTTAACTTCTTTTTAAGGGACTGATATTGCGCCAGTGTCACAGTATATTCAGATTCTGCCTTTAGGAAATTCTTTTTAGATGTTACGTTATCTGCCATCAATTCCTTTTGGCGCTCATAATCTGATTTCAAATAGTTCAATCGTCCTTTGGCTTCCAAGAAATCTTGTTGTGCCTGCACATATTCAGGATTTTCTATAGTGAATAGGATTTGACCTTTTTTAACAACATCTCCAGGAAGTAGACTTATATCCTTTACGTAGCCCGCAAAGTAGGCACTTACATCTGCTTGATTTTCTGGTGGAACGGCAAACATACCATTGGCTTTCACTAACGTATTAAAAGGTTGGGTTGTTATTTTCCCCAACTCCATATTACCTGATGCAAACTGATTTTCTGTAATAGTGACGGCATCTGCATCTTCTACCGTTTGGGTTGATGTGGCATTAACTCCATCAGATTTTTCATTTGAGTTACAGGAAGCCAAAGTCATTATTGCCAGCAATAAAAGACTCCCGAAGTATAAATTGTTACGTGTATTTTTCATTATTAATTGGTTAAATAGTTTAACTCTAAAACGGTATTGTTATACTGGTTTAGGTTTTGCAAATAGTTGATTTCGATATTTTTTGAACTCTCTAAAAGCTGTACGTATTGCAAGAAATCTATCTCGCCATTTTTAAATGCTTTTGAGGCGGTGGTTGTCAATTCTTTTGAAAGTTGTTGTCCAGTAGTTTCATAATAATCAACAGTTTCTTGATACTTTTTTAAGTCCGAAAGCAACCCATCGTATTTAGATTGTAATTGAATTTTATAGTTTTCAAATTCATTGGCTACAATCATTGTTTCAGTCTTTGCAGCATTGATTTTTGACTTGTTCGCACCAAACCACAACGGTACTGCAACACCTACTTGAAAGCCATTATAGTTACGTGCATTTGCACCATTATTTGTCCCTTGAAATACGGAAAATTGCAAATCTGGCAACAACTTTTGTCGCTCTAACGATAATGAAGACTTTGCCAAAGTCTCTGCAGTATGGTAATACAACATTCCTGGGTGGTTTGTGATATTGAATTCTTCTAGTACAAGTCTTGGTAATGCATCTTCACTTACGGTCACTAAAGAATCACTTTGTACCCATTGGTTAAGCATCGTATAAGCTTTTGATACATCTTCACGAGCTTGCGCAAGTGCAATGGCTATTTCTTTTTGCTTGGTTTCAGCTGTTAGTTTTTCCAACAAATTAGTTTCGCCTACGTCATATCTTTTTTTAGCTGCTCTTGCAAATTGCCCATACAAACTGTCTAAATACGTGTATTGTTTAACCATATTATTGCTGTAAACCAGATTGTAATAAGCCTTATAGACCTCTTTGGTCAATAGCCTTTCATTGAGTTGGTACTGCTGTGTGGCCAACGCTACTTTTTGTTTTTCTACTTTTCGCTGTGCACCATAAATGGTTGGAAATTGAAGCGATTGACTCAATCCAAAAACCCGAATAGGTAAACCATTTTCGGCAATATTGTTTTGGTCATAGCCATAATAAAGCTGTGTTTTATCAATATTAATGGCACTACCTATCAATTGCTCTGATTGGTTGATTCTTTTCGAGTAAGCTTGAAGCCCCTTGTTATTCTCGATTGCCAGTTTTACGATTTGTTCTGCACTTTTTGGCTGCTCTTGGGCCTTTCCAAAAAATGGTAAAAAGAGCAAAAGCATAATGCTCAACGCCTTTAGATTTACTTTTGTTTTTACTTTAGGATGATGTCCTTTTCTGTCGAACATTGCATATAAAATTGGTAATACCACAAGTGTTAGTGCTGTTGCAGTTATCAAACCACCAACAACTACTGTTGCTAAAGGACGCTGCACTTCGGCACCGGCTGAAGTTGAAATAGCCATAGGTAAAAACCCTAAAGCTGCTGCTGCTGCCGTTAATAACACGGGTCGCAATCTATTTTTTGTGCCCACTAATATTCTTTTGTTGATATTATTTACACCGTGTGCTTTTAGTTCCTTAAATTCTTCAATCAATACAATACCGTTAAGTACTGCGATACCAAATAACGCAATGAACCCAACACCAGCCGAAATACTAAAAGGCAAATCCCGTATATAGAGCAACATCACACCGCCAATAGCAGACAATGGAATGGCACTATAAATCATCAAGGCTTCTTTTACAGAATCGAAAGCAAAATACAATAAGACAAAAATCAATATTAAGGCGATGGGTACCGCTACTTTTAATCTTGCAGATGCTGTACGAAGGTTTTCAAATTGCCCACCATAGCTTATGGAATACCCTGTTGGGATTTTTACATCTCTTTCTATAATTGCCTGTACATCTTTTACGACCGATTCTAAATCTCGATTTCTCACATTTACGCCAACAACGATTCTACGTTTGGTATTATCACGTGAGATTTTTGCAGGGCCTTTGGTATAGGTAATGCTTGCAAATTCACTTAATGGTAGTTTTGTTCCATTAGGCAATGACACCGAAGCTGTTTCAATGTTTTGGATGTCTCTTCTATGAACATCATCGAAACGCAACACTAAATCGAATTGCTTTTCTCCTTCAAATACAGTTCCTGCTGGCATACCTGCAAAACCCATTGTAATGACCTTGTTTAAGTCTTCTATGTTTAATCCATATTTGGCGATTTTCTGGCGGTTATATTTAACCGACATTTGAGGCAGACCTGCTGTTTTTTCTACAGAAATATCGGCAGCACCTTCCACATTTTGAATCGCTTTTTCTATCTCTAATGCTTTTCTATATAAAACGTCTAAATCTTCCCCAAAAACCTTGATGGCTAAATCTGCTCTTACACCTGTAATCAATTCATTAAATCGCATTTCAATAGGTTGGGTAAACTCAAAATCTACACCTGCAATGTCATTTGATAATGCTTCCTTGAACTTGTCTGCCAATTCATCTTTAGATGCCGCAGATGTCCATTCACCTTTAGGTTTTAATTTAATTATGACATCACTTTCTTCCATAGACATTGGGTCTGTTGGCACTTCGGCCGCTCCAATTCTGCTTACTACTTGTTCTACTTCAGGAAATTGTTTTAATATTTTTTCCATTTGCGTAGTAGCATCAATAGTTTTGCTCAAAGACATTCCGGTCTTTAAAACAGGCTGTATTACAAAATCGCCTTCATCCAATGTGGGTACAAACTCGCCACCCATTCTAGAAAAAAGGAAAACCGTAAACAACAATAGACCTACCGCTATACTTAGGACTAGTGTCTTTTTACGCAATGCCCACGAAATGGTAGGCTGATATTTGTCTTCTAAAAAAGCGATGAGTCTCGATGATATGGTTTTCTTTTCAGTATTACTTGGTTTAATAAACATAGAAGCCATTACCGGTATGTAGGTAAAACACAGCACCATTGCACCGATGAGTGCAAAACAGAAAACCAATGCCATAGGACGGAACATCTTTCCTTCAACATTAACTAAAGACAGAATGGGAATAAAAACAATGATGATGATTAATTGGCCAAAGACTGCCGAATTCATCATTTTTGTAGCCCCTTGGTAAGTAATATTATCTATTAAACCTTGTCTTTCATTTTTAGGAAGTGCCAATAGTTTGGCTCTTTGACTGGTTATTTTGAAGGCAATAAATTCTACGATAATTACTGCTCCGTCTATAATAATTCCGAAGTCGATAGCTCCTAAACTCATTAAGTTGGCATCTACGCCAAAAATGTACATCAGCGAAAGCGCAAACAGTAAACACAATGGAATTACGGAAGCTACGACCAGACCAGAACGCCAGTTTCCTAAGAGCAAAACCACTACAAAAATGACAATGAGACATCCTAAGACAAGGTTTTCGGCAATAGTAAACGTTGTTTTTCCAATAAGTTCACTCCGTTCTAAAAAAGGATTTATCGTTACACCAGGTGGTAGTGACGATTGTATCTCTGCCACGCGGTCTTTAACGGCTTCAATGACTGCATTAGAATTGGCATTTTTGAGCATCATAACCTGCCCAAGAACCTTTTCTCCTTCGCCATTTCCTGTGATAGCTCCAAAACGATTGGCGTGACCAAAACCTACTGTAGCAACATCCCGAACGTACACAGGCACTACTCCCTTATTGGTTACTACGATGTCCTCAATATCGGTTATCGAGGTCACTAAGCCTTCTCCTCGTATAAAATAACTTTCATTTGTTTTCTCTATGTAGCCACCACCAGCAACGCTATTGTTTTTTTCGAGTGCGGCAAACACATCAAAAATGGAAACATCCATTGCTCGAAGTCGCTCTGGATTCACAGCTACTTCATAAGTTTTTAAGTAGCCACCCCAAGTGTTTACTTCAACAACTCCCGGTATCCCTGAAAGTTGACGTTTTACGACCCAATCCTGTATAGTTCGTACATCGGATAGTGAATATTGGTCTTTATGTTTGTCATCGATATCTATGACGTATTGATAGATTTCTCCGAGACCTGTAGAAACAGGACCCATAAAAGGTTTCCCGAAGCCAGCTGGAATTTTTTCTTCGGCACTTTTAATTTTTTCGGCAATAAGTTGTCTTGGTAAATAGGTGCCTAAATCGTCATCAAAGACTACGGTTACTACAGAAAGACCAAATTTTGAAACAGAGCGAATTTCTTTTACTCCTGGTAAATTAGCCATTTCCAATTCTACGGGATAAGTTAAAAACTTCTCAACATCTTCCGTTGCTAAGTTTCTGGAAGTTGTAATAACCTGTACTTGATTATTGGTAACATCGGGGACCGCTCCAATTGGGATATTTGAAAGTGAATAAAAACCAAAGCCGATGATTCCGGCAGTAAACAACAGCACAATAAGCTTATGATGAATACTGTACTGGATGATGCGTTCTAACATAATGTATGGTAGTTAGTAAATAATTTATTCAAATGTAAAAGGACAGTCTAAACGGTTTCTAAATCGTTCCTTAAGATTGGCTTAAGATTGTAGCAAAACAAAAGCCTTGAATTTCATCAAGGCTTTTGCATCAACCAACCAATCAATCACTAACCAACAATTCGGTTGTTAATGAGTAATATCTATTTTCTTTTTCTATAAAGGTGTCTCAAATAACTAGAGTAAAGGTAATTTGGTAAGATTAAGATTTGTTTTAGGTTATCTTAAGATTGGCTTAAAAAAGTATGGTAAATGTTGTGCCTACATCTATTGTACTTTCCACTTTAATATTGGCACCAATAGCATCTGCTGCTTTTTTGGCAATGGAAAGTCCTAGACCGTTACCAGAAATATTCTTATGGTTCAGCGCATCTGACCTAAAAAAGTTGTTGAATAACATATCCAAATCCTCTTTTTTTATCCCAATACCCTCATCTTGAATTTTACAGACAATTTTAGAGCCTGATTGGGTTATTGAAATAAGAATTTTAGTAGCCTCTTTAGTATATTTTATAGCGTTACTGATGATATTTTCCAATATTAGATTACTAAAATAGTGTGGTACTAATGTTTCTTTTTCTATATCGTTTTTGAAACTGATAGACAACTTCTTCTCTGAAATCTTGTTTTTATTTCTTGATATGATTTCGTCGATTATGGTTGCCAAGGGCATCACGGTCTCTTTTTGAATATTGGTATCGGTTTCCAATCTTGCCAAAAGCAAAAGTTGCTCCAAGGTTTCAGTCATCCTGTCTATTTCAGAAAGGCTGAATTTGATTTTGTCTTCATATTCGGCACGTTCCCTTGGCTTGCGTATGAGTACTTCTAAGGTTCCCTTTAAGGTAGCCAATGGTGTTCTTAATTCGTGAGACGCATCAGAGGTAAATTGCTTTTCACGGTCCATAGCGTTCTCGATACGTTGTAAGAGACTGTTTATAGCTTTAGACAAGTCGTATAATTCATCTTTATTTTGAGGTAATACAACACGTTCGTTTAAATTGTTACGTGTAATTCTATTGGTCGTTTCCGTTACGTTTTTTACGGGAATGATACTTCTACCAGCAATGTATTTGGAAATAAAATAGAGGCTTGCCAAAAGCAATAAATAAACTAAAAGCAAAATGTTTCTTAAGTTAAGAAGTACCATTTGCGACGCTTCTAAAGACATAGCAGCTACGATAAATCCTTTTATTCTGCCATTTTCTTCAATGGGTAATTGAATCTGTCGTATAGGCTTATTGTTGAGAATTTCATTATAGCTTCCGCCAAAATTTGCTTCTTCATTATAATCGAGCTCGTTCTCTTTTAGGTTTGGGGATTTGTCCATAAAAGTGCCGTTTTTATCCAAAATTTGAATAAAAACTGGGTTTACCTGAACCTCTCTATGCTCTCGTTCTTCCCATTCCTTTTTGTTTTTGATTTTGATACTATCGCCTACGACTTTAATTTCTTCGGTATGTTTTTCGGCCTCAAAAGAAAGGTCGCTATCTATATTTTGATACACTACACCTTTAACTACAAAATATACCGCTGTAAACGCCACAGCCATAATTATGGCAGTCGCAATCATATAATGTAGTGCTATTCTATTTTGAAAACTTAAATTCATATCTCCTTTGCAATGTAGCCTACACCTCTAACTGTTTGTATGTAATTCTCGTCTTTTCCGAGCTTCAATTTTTTTCGAAGTGCATTAATGAACACATCAATGACCCCTGTATTATAATCGAAGTGGATATCCCAGACACTTTCAATAATTCGCGACCTTCTGCACACCATTCCTTTGTTGCGCAATAGGTGTTCCAATAAAGCAAATTCTTTTTGTGTGAGGCTTATCTCCTCATCACCTTTAAACACCTGATAGGTAGCGGTATTTAAAGTGATGTTTCCGAGTTTGAATATGGAATGCTCACCAGATTTTGGTCGAAGCTGTACTCTAATTCGCTCTAATAATTCTTCAAAATGGAACGGTTTTTTAATATAATCGTTGGCTCCTGTTTGAAGTCCAAAAATCGTTTCGTCCAAAGTGTCCTTGGCTGTTAAAAAGATAACAGGTGTTTGCTTAAATTCCTGTCTAAACTGCCTGCAAATCTCGATACCGCTAATACCGGGCACCATCCAGTCTAACAATAACAAATCATATTCTCCAGAAAGTGCCATTTTAAGCCCCTTTTTGCCTTCTTCTGCGATATCCACGGCATAGCTCTCTTCCTCTAACCCTTGTTTGAGGAAGTTATAGATACCTGGTTCGTCTTCTACTATTAAAATTCTCATCGCGTAAAATTTACAATTTTTAATTAAGCTAGTATTGGGTTTTTCTTAAGATTTGCTTAAGATGTATCCAAAACCATTTTTTGCATAACTACATACGGTTTATTTCAAATAGTTTTTCAATTCTTAGTAATTGATTAGTAAAGACTTAAGATTCACTTAAAATTGAAAATACAGGATTTAACAGTATAAAACTTATACTAAATTTACCTTTAAAAAAGAGCATTTATGATGAAGTCGACCAAAAATTTAATAAGATGATTAAGATATATACTACGGGTGGAACTATTGAAGGACTGGATTATGTTGGTGACAAGGGCATAAAAAAATCCAACCTCTCTATTGAAGATTTTTTGAAAAATGCCAATGTTGATTTTGATTATTCTATTGAGTCCATCTGCAAAAAAGACAGTAGGGCTATTGACGAAAATGACCGCGAGCTTTTAGCCGAAAAGATAATTGGTAAAACAATACATTACATTAATACTTTAAAAACTATATCACCATAACGATATTAAACTATCAAGCCAACTTTATTAAAAATTAAAATTCTGTTAATCCTAATAAAAATTGTTAAAATTTTGTACATTTGCATAATAAATGAAGCAAATTTTTCATAAAATATCATCTTTTTTGATGGCTATTGTAGTGCTGTTCTCTACAATGTCATTCACTATTGATATGCATTATTGTGGAGATAGTCTAGTTGAAACCGCTATATTCCACAAGGCAAAAGGTTGTGGTATGGAAATGGAGAATCCTTCTACCGAAGGTTGTGAAATCACAAAAAAGAATTGTTGTAGTGATGAACAATTAAAAATAGATGGACAAGACGAGTTACAGTTAACTTTTGATAAGCTTACTATTGACCAACAGATTTTCGTTGCTTCTTTTGTTTATACTTATATAAATTCATTTGAAGGTACAGAAGAAAAAGATACCTCATTTAGAGATTACATATCTCCACCCGTCATAAGGCAAATCTATAAGCTTGACGAGACATACTTAATTTGATTTTTAAATAATAGACTTTTTTATCCAGTGGATGTTTTCCATTAGGATAATTCTTTGTATTCGGTGTTTTCTTAACACCATTGTCTAATTGTTTAATTATCAAGCTAATGCTAAACAAAAGCATAAAATTTCTAATAGAAAACAAACTTGTTGCAGTATTACTACTCGTTCTATTCATAGGATGGGGAATAGTAAATGCACCATTTAATTGGGATACTGGTTTTTTACCGTCCAATCCTGTAGCTGTAGATGCCATACCTGATATTGGCGAAAATCAGCAAATAGTTTTCACTAAATGGGATGGTCGTTCTCCGCAGGATATAGAGGACCAAATTACTTACCCATTAACAACATCACTTCTGGGTATCCCAGGAGTGAAAACTATCCGTAGCTCGTCAATGTTCGGGTTTTCGAGCATCTATATCATCTTTGAAGAGGATATAGAGTTCTATTGGAGTCGTAGCCGTATTCTCGAAAAGCTAAACTCATTACCTAGTGGGTTACTTCCCGAAGGTGTCAATCCAGCTTTGGGTCCTGATGCTACAGGTTTAGGTCAAATTTTTTGGTATACACTTGAAGGTCGTGACGAAAATGGAAAGGTTACTGGCGGATGGGATTTACACGAATTACGAAGCATTCAAGACTACTACGTAAAATATGCTTTGTCATCAGCAAGTGGTGTTTCAGAAGTAGCTTCCATTGGTGGTTATGTTCAGGAATACCAAGTAGATGTAAATCCAGAATTGATGCGTCAATATAATATTGGCTTGCATCACGTTGTTAAAGCCGTAAAGGAAAGTAACAAGGATATTGGAGCCCAGACCTTAGAAATAAATAAGGCCGAATACTTGGTACGTGGCTTAGGTTACATCAAGTCTATTGGTGATATAGAAAATGCTGTAGTTGCATCCGAAGATTATACGGCAATCAAAATTAAAGACATCGGTAAAGTGTCTTTGGGTCCAGCAACTCGCAGGGGAATGTTAGATAAAGAAGGTGCGGAAGTCGTAGGTGCAGTTGTTGTAGCACGTTATGGTGCAAACCCAATGGAAGTCATCAATAACGTAAAGGAAAAAATAAATGAGTTAAGTCCTGGGTTACCTTCAAAAGTATTAAGTGACGGAAGGACTTCGCAAGTAACTATTGTGCCATTTTATGATAGAACTGAACTCATACAAGAAACACTGGGTACACTTAACGAAGCATTGACTTTAGAAATACTCATTACCATTTTGGTTATCATCATTATGGTATTTAACCTTAGAGCCTCTGTGCTTATATCTGGTCTCTTACCTGTTGCAGTTTTAATGGTATTTATTGCAATGAAACTCTTTGGAGTAGATGCCAATATTGTGGCTTTATCCGGTATTGCCATCGCTATAGGTACAATGGTAGATGTCGGTGTTATTCTTTCTGAAAACATAATAAGGCACTTAGATGAAAATGGCGAAAAACTACCTATAAATGCGGTGGTATACAATGCCACGGCAGAAGTTTCTGGTGCAATCGTTACCGCAGTAATGACAACAATCATAAGTTTCATTCCAGTATTTACAATGATTGGTGCGGAAGGTAAATTATTCAGACCTCTGGCATTTACTAAAACATTTGCACTAACGGCATCAATTATCGTAGCATTATTTTTAATTCCACCTTTTGCAGCATTCTTATTCAGAAAGAAAAGCCTAAAGAAACTATCAGGTTACATAATCAATGTGCTTTTAGTTGTCTTAGGAATAGTAGCCATAATTTTTGGTTCTTGGCTAGGATTAATTCTCATAGCCTTTGGCGTTACTTCCTTTTTGAAATCACAGGACAGAATCACAGAAAAACGTTCCAACCTATTAAACATTGGGATTTCTGCTTTTGCAATTGTATTCTTGCTAGCAGAATATTGGCGGCCACTTGGCGCAGACAGAAGCATCCTATGGAATTTACTTTTTGTCGGGCTTATTTGCTTCGGACTATTAGGAGCGTTCATCTTATTTAGAAAACAATACACACGCATCTTAAAGTGGGCGCTTGCCAATAAATTATTATTTCTATCAATACCAACACTTATTGTCATTGCTGGTTTTTCCATTATGAAAAATACAGGCAAAGAATTTATGCCATCATTAAACGAAGGTTCGTTCTTACTGATGCCAACCTCTATGCCCCACGCTGGAGTTGAAGAAAACAAACGGATAATGCAGCAATTGGATATGGCAGTAGCCAGTATTCCTGAAATCGAAACTGTAGTTGGTAAGTCAGGTAGAACAGAATCCGCACTAGACCCTGCCCCATTATCAATGTATGAAAATGTTATCCAGTATAAACCTGAATACATATTGAATGAAAACGGAAAACGCCAACGTTACAAAGTCAATGATGAGGGGTTTTTTATTAGAACCGATGGAAATTTAGTCGAAAATCCTAACGAAGTTGTAGGTTCTGAAGAAGTCGAAAAAGCTCGAAATGCTGGAAAAAAAGTTTTCATTACTGCTGATGAATCTTCAAGCAATTTAATTCCAGACGATGACGGTGAATTTTTTAGAAACTGGCGACCAGAAATAGAATCACCTGATGATATTTGGAAGGAAATAGTAAGGGTAACAAAGCTTCCCGGAGTTACTTCAGCACCTAAACTACAACCCATTGAAACCCGATTGGTAATGCTTCAAACAGGAATGCGTGCACCAATGGGTATTAAAGTAAAAGGACAAGATTTAAAACAAATTGAAGCCTTTGGAATTCAATTGGAAACTGTTTTAAAGCAAGCCGAAGGCGTTAAAACAGAAGCGGTTTTTGCAGACAGAATAGTCGGAAAACCCTATTTGTTAATTGACATAGACAGAGAAAAACTGGCACGTTATGGTGCATCAATCGATGATGTTCAAAACGTGCTAAAAGTAGCAGTTGGCGGAATGGTATTGACCCAAACCGTTGAAGGTCGTGAGCGTTATGGCGTTCGTGTTCGCTATCCAAGAGAACTTCGAGATAAGCCAGATGATTTAAAGCAGATTTATGTTCCTGTTGAAAAAGGAAGCCCAGTTCCATTAAGTGAATTGGCAAACATACGTTACGAACAAGGCCCACAGGTTATTAAAAGTGAGGACACCTTTTTAGTGGGCTATGTACTGTTTGATAAGTCAGATGGTTTTGCAGAAGTAGATGTGGTTGAAAATGCCCAAGCCCTAATTCAACAGAAAATTGATTCGGGGGAATTGGTAGTACCAAAAGGTATCAACTATCAATTTACGGGAACGTATGAAAATCAATTGCGAGCAGAAGCAACCTTATCTGTGGTAGTACCGTTGGCGTTGTTAATTATCTTCTTGATTTTGTATTTCCAATTCCGTTCTGTTGCCACATCATTAATGGTATTTACAGGTATTGCAGTAGCGTTTGCAGGTGGTTTTGTAATGATTTGGCTGTATGGTCAGGATTGGTTTTTAAACTTCAGCATTTTTGGAGAAAATTTAAGAGACCTATTTCAAATGCACACCATTAACCTGAGTGTTGCTGTTTGGGTCGGTTTCATTGCTCTATTTGGTATTGCTACCGATGATGGTGTAGTGATGGCAACTTATCTAACCCAAACATTTGATAGGAACACACCAGAAACAAAACAAGAAATAAGGGCATCCGTTGTGGAAGCTGGAGAAAAACGTATTCGTCCTTGTTTAATGACTACGGCAACCACCATTTTAGCATTACTGCCAGTTCTAACATCTACAGGACGCGGAAGCGATATAATGATTCCTATGGCAATACCAAGTTTTGGTGGAATGGTTATCGCCTTAATCACATTGTTTGTTGTTCCTGTTTTATACAGTTGGAAACACGAGGCTCAACTTAAAAAAGTAGCGAAATGAAGAAAATAATTTTAATAGGGATTGGGCTTTTGACATTTGGTTTTTCAAATGCACAACAATTAGAAACTCTAATTGATGAAGCTCTGAAAAACAGTCCGGAAATTCAAAAATTTGAATTGCAATACAGTATTGTTTCTGAAAAGATAAACGAGGTAAATACCATACCTAATACTGAATTTGGAGTTGGGTACTTTGTTAGTGAACCAGAGACAAGAACAGGAGCTCAACGTTTCAAAGTGTCCGCTAAACAAATGGTACCCTGGTTTGGTTCTATTACGGCAAGAGAGAATTATGTAAGCTCACTAGCCGATGCCAAATACGAGGACATAGTTATTGCAAAAAGAAAGTTAGTGGCTTCCGTATCGCAATCCTATTACAATTTGTATGCTAACAAAGCAAAGCAAAAGGTGTTGATACAAAATATTGAATTGTTAGAAACCTACGAAACTATGGCACTGACCTCTGTAGAAGTTGGTAAAGCTTCAGCTGTTGATGTATTGCGATTGCAAATGCGTCAAAACGAATTGCAACAGCTAAAAGATGTATTGCAGCAACAATTTTTAGCGGAACAAACCAAATTTAATAACCTTTTAAATAGGGAAAATGATATTGTAGTCAATGTAGTTGATGAACTCGTAATTCCAAAAGAGGATTTCGATTCTATTAATGAAAATTTAGAGTTGCATCCCGAATTGCTGAAATATGATAAACTCTATCAATCCATAGAACAATCAGAATTGTTAAATCAAAAAGAAAGCAGTCCCATGATTGGTTTTGGGTTAGATTATATCAATGTGGAAGAAAGACCAAATATGAATTTTTCAGACAATGGTAAAGATATTCTAATGCCAATGGTTTCGGTATCAATTCCAATTTTCAATAAGAAATACAAATCTATTTCTAAACAAAACGAACTGGAACAACAAGAAATCAACTACCAAAAACAAGAGCGTTTAAACAGTTTAAAAACAGTATTAGATAAAGCTATTAACGACCGTATATCAGCAAGGATAAGCAATACTACAGCAACAAAGAACATCAAGCAAGCTAAAGATGCAGAACAAATTCTAATTAAAAGCTATGAAACTGGCACTATTGATTTCAATGATGTTTTGGACATTCAGGAATTACAACTAAAATTTCAGATGAACCAAATAGAATCTATAAAGACCTACTATATACAAAGTACAATCATAAATTATTTAATACAATGAAACACACATATCATATACACGGAATGACTTGCAACGGTTGTCGCAGTCATGTAGAAGAAACACTATCTAAAGTGGAAGGTGTTTCAAAAGCAACGGTCGATTTAGAAAAGGCTGAAGCTGCTATCGAAATGGAATCACATATTCCTATAGAAAAGTTTCAAGAAGCCTTAAAAAACGATGGTGGCAGATACAGTATTCACAAACAAGGTGAACATCATCAACATTCCGAAAATAAAAAGAAAGAACAACCGAAAGGCCAAGGTACAGGCACATTTTATTGTTCTATGCATTGCGAAGGCGATAAAACTTATGATAAACCAGGCGATTGCCCTGTTTGCGGAATGGATTTGGTGGAAGAACAAAGTCTTTCAACATCAAATGCAGAACAATGGACGTGCCCAATGCACCCAGAAATAGTTAAAGACGAAGCAGGTTCGTGTCCTATTTGTGGAATGGATTTAGTACCATTGCAACCAGACCTTTCAGCGGAAGAAAAGACCTATAAAAAACTTTTAAAGAAGTTTTGGATTGCCACTGCATTCACCTTACCAATTTTCTTAATTGCTATGAGCGAAATGTTGAATAACAATCCTTTGTACAATATAATGGAACAAAAATATTGGAACTGGATTCAGTTTGCATTATCCATTCCCGTTGTGTTTTATGCCACTTGGATGTTCTTTGAACGTGCATACAAAAGCATTAAAACGTGGTATCTTAATATGTTTACGCTCATTGGTATTGGTGCAGGTGTGGCTTGGTTATTTAGTGTTTTTGGTTTGTTTTTTCCAGATGTATTTCCTGACCAATTTAAAACCAAATCAGGTGCAGTTCATGTCTATTTTGAAGCATCAACAGTGATTCTAACATTAGTGCTTTTAGGGCAGCTATTAGAAGCGCGTGCACATAGTAAAACCAATTCGGCAGTAAAAGAACTGTTGAAATTAGCACCTAATAAAGCTATAAAAATTGTAAATGGTGACGAAGTTGAAGTCAGTATTGACGAAATAGAACTCAACGATATTCTAAAAGTAAAACCAGGTGATAAAATTCCTGTAGATGGTGTGATTACGGAAGGCAATACCAGTATTGACGAGTCTATGATTACAGGTGAGCCTATTCCTGTAAACAAAGCTAAAGATGATAAGATAAGTAGCGGAACCATAAATGGCAATCAATCTTTTTTAATGAAAGCCGAAAAGGTTGGAAGCGACACCTTGTTATCTCAAATTATTCATATGGTGAATGACGCGAGCAGAAGTCGCGCACCAATTCAAAATCTAGCAGACAAAGTTTCTGGTTATTTCGTGCCAGTTGTAGTAGCCATTTCGGTTATCACATTCATAGTTTGGTCTATTTGGGGTCCAGAACCAGTTTATGTGTATGCGTTTGTGAATGCAATTGCAGTTCTAATCATTGCGTGTCCTTGTGCTTTAGGTTTAGCAACACCAATGTCTGTAATGGTTGGTGTAGGCAAAGGTGCTCAAAATGGTGTATTGATTAAAAATGCAGAAGCACTTGAAAAAATGGATAAGGTAGATACGCTTATTGTTGACAAAACAGGAACAATTACCGAAGGCAAGCCAACAGTTGAAACAGTAGGAGCTTTTAACGATGCTTTGAGCGAAAAAGAAGTATTGCAATACATCGTTTCATTAAATACCAATAGCGAACATCCATTGGCAGAAGCAACCGTTAAATATGGAAAAGAGCGAAATGCTGAAATATTAAAATCAGAAGATTTTAGTGCGGTAACAGGAAAAGGTGTTGAAGCTAAAATAGATAAAAAGAAAGTAGCATTGGGTAATCCTAAAATGATGGAGTATGCCAAAGCTGTAATTACTTCTAAAATGCAAGAAGAAGCCAAGTCTTTTCAAAAGCAAGGTAAAACGGTTTCTTATTTAGCAATAGATAACACCGTTGTTGGTTATGTGGTTATTGGCGATAAAATAAAGGAAACAAGTGTCAAAGCCGTTAAAACACTTCAAGATAAAGGTATTGATGTAATAATGCTTACGGGAGATAATCACGATACAGCACAAGCAGTAGCATCAGAATTAAATCTGGCAGATTTTAAGGCCAGTATGCTACCAAAAGACAAACTCAAAGAAGTAGAAAACCTACAAAGAAACGGTAAAGTAGTGGCTATGGCAGGTGATGGCATTAACGATGCGCCAGCATTGGCCAAAAGTGATGTGGGTATTGCTATGGGAACAGGAACAGACGTAGCAATTGAAAGCGCAATGATAACATTGGTTAAAGGTGATTTACACGGAATTGTAAAAGCAAGAAATTTAAGCAATGTGGTAATGAAAAACATCAAGCAAAACCTATTTTTTGCGCTTATCTACAACACATTGGGTGTGCCCATTGCAGCCGGTGTATTGTTTCCTTTTTTTGGAATATTACTCTCACCAATGATTGCAGCTTTAGCAATGAGTTTTAGTTCAGTTTCAGTAATAGTAAATGCATTGCGATTAAGAAATATTAAAATATAGTAGTATGAAAAAATATATAGTTTATACGGTAATATTAGTAGCGGGACTGCTATTAGGATGGATACTATTTGGTAACTCATCAAACAAAGAAACGGAACATAATCACAGTGAGGTGACAGAGGCCAATCAAATGTGGACCTGTTCAATGCATCCACAGATTATGCAACCAGAACCTGGCGATTGCCCTATTTGCGGGATGGATTTAATTCCTGCCGAAAGTAGTGCAGATGGTTTGTTAGCAGACCAATTCAAACTTACAGAAAACGCAATGGCTTTGGCCAATGTCCAGACATCCGTAGTAGGTAATGGCAATGTGGAAAATAACGCCATAAAGTTATCAGGAAAAATAGTTGAAAATGAAGAATCCAACGCTGTACAAGTGAGTTATTTTTCCGGAAGAATAGAACGTTTGAACGTGAGCTTTACAGGTGAAGAAATTCGTAAGGGACAATTATTAGCTACTATTTACTCGCCTGAATTATATGCAGCGCAACAAGAGTTGATTACGGCAGCTTCATTAAAAGAATCGCAACCAGCACTATACAAGGCGGTCAGAAATAAATTGAAACTCTGGAAATTATCGGAGAATCAAATAAATAAAATTGAAACTTCTGGGAAAGTGTTAGACAACTTTCCTGTTTATGCTACGGTTTCCGGTACAGTTTCAGAAAAATTAGTCGAACAAGGAGACTATATAAAGCAAGGTCAACCATTATTAAAAATAGCGAAACTAAATACGGTTTGGGCAAATTTTGATGTCTATGAAAATCAGATTGATTTATTCAAAAAAGGACAGGAAGTGGCTATCACAACCAATGCCTATCCTAACAAAGAATTCAAAGGTAAAGTTTCATTTATAGACCCAGTATTAGATACACGTACAAGAACAGTAAAACTAAGAGTTGTATTAAACAACACAAAAGATGAACTCAAGCCAGGAATGTTTGTTGAAGGCAAGATTGAAGGTATTTCTTCATCCAAAGAGCAGTTACTAAGTATTCCATCAACAGCGGTGTTATGGACTGGAGAACGCTCGGTGGTATACCTAAAAAGCAACCCTGATGAACCAGTTTTTGAAATGCGCGAAGTAAAATTGGGTAATACCATAGGCGATAATTATGAGGTATTAAATGGCTTGAAGAATGGTGATGAGATAGTCACTAATGGAACCTTTACTATCGATGCAGCGGCTCAATTACAGGGCAAAAAATCAATGATGAACAAGGAAGGTGGAAAGGTAATGACCGGACACGAAGGACACTTAGGAATGCAAGAAACAACTTCAAACAGTGAGAGTAACCACTCAGAAATGAATGAGAGGATAAAGGTCTCAGTGGATTTTCAAAATCAATTGAAAACTGCTTTTAACGATTATTTGGGCGTAAAAAATGCATTGGTAAAAGATGATTCAAAGAAAGTATCTGACGATGCCAAGAAACTACTGGATAAATTGAATCTGATAGATATGACATTATTGAAGGACAACAATGCTCATAATCACTGGATGAAGTTAGAGAAAGAACTAAAATCTTCAACCAAATCTATCGCAGAAACCTCGGATATAAAAAAGCAGAGAAATCATTTTAAGCATCTATCATCACATTTGGGTAGTGCGATACAGTTATTTGGTGTCAACGAAAAGGTTTACAATCAATTTTGCCCAATGGCTGATAACAACAAAGGCGCTTATTGGCTGAGCAAAGAAGAAAAAGTATTAAACCCATATTTCGGTGATGCAATGCTGACTTGTGGAGAGGTTAAACAAGTGATAGACTAATCAACCATTTAGCACAAAACTATTGTATTATGAGAACTCATATAATTTCAACAGGCGGTACAATTGAAGGTCTGGATTACGAAAATATTAATCAAAAGCAAATAAATACAATTGCCATTGAAGATATACTTTCTAATGCCAAAATCACTTCAGATTACAGCATAGACAAAATTCTGAATAAGGATAGTCGCTTTATCAATGATGATGACAGAGAATTAATAGCCGAAACAATTAAATCTTCTGATTCAGAAAAGATATTATTGACTCACGGTACAATTACAATGGTTGAAACAGCCATATTCTTAGGTAAGCTTAAAATCAACCAAACCATCGTTCTCACTGGTGCTTTTATTTTGGGGACAAAAAAGAATAGCGACGCACCTTTCAATTTAGGATTTGCTCTTTCTGCGCTAAAGTTTCTAGAACCAGGAGTGTATATCGCTATGAATGGAACAATTTTTAATTGGGATAATGTCCGAAAAAATAATCAGCACAATCGATTTGAAACCTTATAAGATTTAGTATGAACTATGTTTGGAACCTCAATACATTGGACGACTTTTTTCTATCTTCTATTAGATACTGTCATTGTATTGTTTACGCTTTACTATTCAACACGTAGATATTCCAGCGGTTACAAAAGGTTTCTATATTTAGGTGTACTATTTATAACATACAATCTAACTGGTGGATTCTTACCAATTGATAACTTTCCAGGACCTTTCATCCTTCAATATATCATAACCTATGGGGTGGCTATTGCGTTATGTGTTTATATCGTTTACTATTTGTATAAGGAATATGATATTGTAGTTTTAAAATATAATACGTCCATCAGAAATCTAGCAATTTTAGTTTCGGCAAGCTTCATCGCCCTCTTTCTAATTCCATACTACTTCACACATTCGTTATACTCTTCAAGATTGCTTTTTACCATACCAATTTCGATAATCGCCTTTTTATTTTTAGGAATGTTTTACGAGAGGATTTCTAATCCTAGTAATCCAAATGAATATATTTTACGACGTAACAGATTATCAATGGTTAGTGTTGCGAGCATTGCTTTGTTACCAGTATTGACATTTATTGGAGATTATCAATGGTTGACATTTACAGTTATGAATGCGTCTTTCTACGCCATTACGATTATTGAGATAGATAGACACATTTATTTTTTAGAAAATAAAACTAAAATGTATGAGGTATTCGCAATGAGCAAAGAACAGGCAATCAACTCCGCTGATACAAGAATTATTTATGAAAATTTGACAAGGAGAGAAATAGAGATTACTTTGTCCATTCTTGGTAACCTTAGTTACAAACAAATCGCTAAGGATTTATTTATAGCGGAAAGTACGGTTTCAAAACACGCTTCCAACATCTACAAAAAAACGGGAGCAAAGAATAGACGGCAATTTATTTCTCGCTATCGAAAAAAATCGAAATAGCGTTTTTCCTAACTTTACCGCAATTACCGTAGGAATATACGGTTGATTCCGTACATAACTACGGAATAAAATACTCTTCTTTAAAAATCATATTAGTACTTTTCGGTTAATTCTTGAGTCAGTCTTTACTATGAAAACTGCTACTATTAAAATAGCTATAGTCAGCATTGGAATTAAAGAACTCTAACAACTAAACTACCCAAACCTAGATTTACACCATATGATGGACTTAACTGTATTTATGGATGCAATTGGATTTAAAAACATTATGCGAAAATCTTCTCGAAGAGTTAAACGGGATAAGACTCGAAAATCTACCGATTTTGGAACAATCTTATCGTTCCATTGAATTATGTAGAAATTTGCTCAGAACATTCAAAAGAGAAATTCTAGCTAATGATTTTGCAACTGTTGATGAAGAAATTGTTTTCTTCAAAAAAATTAAACAAATACCGTTAGTCAAACTTATATACTTTTCAGAGATTCATTCTTTTGAAATTCAATTTCCTAAAGCAGACAAAGCTATCCAGTTAAAATTTGTCAAAAAAAAGGTTAACAAACTAAATCGCTTTTTCCAATATAACCTTGACTTTGGTCAATATGTTAACTCTGGCGCAACTCATTTTGATGAGGCGTACTATACCCGTAACAATCTTGACGCTTACCGTATTCTTACTTCAAAGTTCTATTTTCAAGACCCAGATTTTTGTACCCCAAGAGATATGCTATTGGGTAAGTTCAAAGCATATCACTCTCTCGTAGGCTATATGGAGCAAAAGCACAATTACATAAAAAACGGTCTAAATGGTAAAAATGTACATATAAAACCTTCAGAAAAAATCCCTTGGCCATTTACAAATACGGATTGGGTAGAACTACTCTATGCCTTATGCGCCAATGGAATGGCTAAACAGAATGGTCTTAGTATTATTAGAATATCTAAAATATTGCAAGAGGTATTTGACTTTACCCCAAAGGAAATCTACAAAACCTTTCAAGACATTAAAAATCGCAAGAATAGCCGGACATTGTTCCTTGACCAGCTAACTGCCTCTCTTCTTTCGGAAATGGACAAAAGTGAGGAGTAGTTATTCGTTTGCCTCTTCTTTTGGTTGTTAAAATAAGACTGTACTACGGTTTACCTACGGCAATCCTATTTCACCCCTTCTTTTTATAAATTTTGATACAATTTAAAGGTCTGTTAATTACGGAAACATTACTAAATAGCACTAAAACAAATCAAATTTCAAAATGTTAAAATTTAACCGTAGTACGGTCATACTGGGGAATAAAATCCATTAAAGCTATTCAAATTTGTAGAACGAAAGTTAAATCAGGTCAGAGGCTATCAAATTGGTTGACAACATTGCGATAGTCTCTTTCTATCAAAAACGTTTTACTATGCCGACAAGTATTATTACAACAGACGACCTTCGGGAATTCAAAGTTGAATTGCTCGATGACATCAAAAAACTATTATCCAAACAAACTACTGGTAAACTCAAAAGATACCTCAAATCTTCAGAAGTTATGGATTTACTTCAGGTAAGTCCAGGCACATTACAAAATCTTCGCATCAATGGTACTTTGCCTTACACCAAAGTTGGGGGTATTATTTACTACGATGCCGAGGAAATACAAAATATAATGACTGCCAACCGTGTACAGCACAGTTCAAAATCCTAAATAATGAACTACATAAAGCTACTTAATGCGGCTTTTGAGAAGTTCTATTTTGATGACCGCCTAAATCCTACCCATATCAGTCTGTATATGGCATTGTTCCAAGAATGGAACAGCAGTCGTTTTGCAGACGAATTTTATGTGAACCGTAGAGATTTAATGCGTTGTGCTAAAATAGGCTCAAAATCCACTTACCACCGTTGTATTACAGATTTAGACTCGTGGCTTTATCTAAGCTATTTCCCATCTAACAATCCATACAAAGGCAGTAAAATCAAGATGTTCATAATTGGGACAAGTGATGAACCAGATATGGGACGGTACAATCCCACACTAGAACAGCTTGCGGAACAGTACCATCCCATTCGTGAACCAGTTGTGGGACAGCACCATCCCATAAATGGACAAGTACTGGTATCTAAAACAAACAATACCAAACTGGAAAACTATACAAAACAGCCAAAGGGCAGGCAGGTGGTTATTGATTTTTTTGAAAAAAATGGTTTTGATGCAGATGAGGCGATAAAGTTCTTTGAGCACTATGAATCTCGGAGCTGGCAAACAAGTGATGGGCAAAAAATTCGTGATTGGCGAGCTGTAGCCACAAATTGGATGGACAGAACGGAATTGTTCGACGAAAAAAATGAATCAACTAAAAAACAAGCGTCCCAAATCAAGGACAACTTGAGAACCACTAAAAACAAAGACTATGGGCAACCCCTCTAAAATTACAGAAGGTGGCGTGGAATACTCGCTAGGGAAATTTGATGGAAAAAATATATTGTACGATTTTCCAAAAATATTAATCTATTTGAATGCTAAAGGGAAATTACTTTTTGGTGAAAAGTTCAAGATTTATGATGAGGATAGAGATATACTACTAAAGCTCTGCTCTTACTTCATTAAGGATAATGATAATTGCAAAAGCTTTGGTATAGATATAAACAAAGGAATCTTACTTTCCGGACCAGTTGGTTGTGGTAAAACAAGTTTGATGAAACTACTTCGCCATATTGTGCCATTGCAACGACCTTACGAAATGATTCCGTGTAGGAACGTGACCTTCAGCTTTAATCACTTAGGATTTAAGACCATTGAAGAGTATGGTAATACTAAGTTTTTCTGTTTTGATGATTTAGGTATTGAATCTGTTGGACGTTTCTATGGCAAGGATTTGAACGTAATGGGTGAAGTGCTTCTGTCTCGATACGAATTATATCTATCCACCAAACATAAAGTAAAAACCCACGCTACCACTAATCTTAATGCTGAAGAATTGGAAGAACGTTATGGCAACCGTGTCCGTAGCCGAATGCGAGAACTGTTTAATCTTATTGCTTTTGATAAAAATGCAGGGGATAAACGTAAATAAACTAGCCCTTAAAGGCTTTATACAAAAGAATCACTTCCGCTATAAATTGTTGTACAATCGCTTTTAAACTTTTGGTTAACTCTAAAAAAATATCTTTCATAATACTATTGTTTTTGAATGGATGATAAAATAGCTAACGCTATCAATCTTATATGTGTAGAATTGGACACGTAGACACTTTCATCTATATTGGACAAGAAACCCAATTCTAAGAGTATAGATGTGCAATAGTTTACCGTTTCTCTCAGTACTTGAAAATTGGCAAACTTAACGCCTCTACTTTCATATCCTACGTCCTTGCAAAGTGTTTTTTCAATTTGATATCCTATATAAATAGATTCTTTTGAATAACTCGTTTGTTTTGTTGAAGCATAAACTTCTATTCCTCTCGCATTTACATTATCCGAATGGTTGCAATGCAGAGAAACAAACAAATCTGCTTTAAGAGCTTTGACTAGCTTTGTTCTATCTGATAACGAAATAAGAGTATCTCTATACCTGGTCAAATAAATATCAAGAGGATTATCCAACTCATTATTTAGCGCCAAAAGAGTATTTGCAATATCCAATACGACATCCTTTTCTTGGATTTTATTTATGCCTATTGCACCCGAATCTTTTCCACCGTGTCCAACGTCAATTACAATTCGTTTTTGAGTACTATTTACTTGTCCAAAAACGATGCACATTTTTAGAAGCAAAAAGACAAACCTGACGTTTTTGAGCACTTTTTTCATTTTCAATTTTCGAGTTATCAACAACTTTCCTTCAAAAACTAATAGAATTTGATGTCAAATAATGGCAATTAAATTCAATTGATTTCAAATAATATTTTATACACAAATATTTGATTTTCAGTTATTTATAAGCAAATATATGTAAATTTCAGAAAGAGAAAATGAATAAAAAATCTAAACAGTTTTATTATGAAAAAATCAATCTACTTAGCAACTCTTTTATCGTTGCTCTCAACATCACTTTTTGCTCAAATTGGTGGAATTGAAGATTCCGTTAACGATGTGGGTGATACCATAAGAGCTATTTTCCCAATTCTACTTGGTGTCATTTTTTTAGTTGGCTTCCTGTTTAATGCAGGTCATTTCTTTGGCGAAAATGCAGACCTTAAAAAAGGTATTACCAGGGTACTTGTGTTTGTTTTGATTGCTGGTGCTGTTGTAGGGATCTTCACATACCTAATAGGAATCGTAGTATAAATGAAACGCTACGAGGTCTATAAAAACATTAGGAAAGGGGCGGTCATTTTTGGGCTGCCTATTTCTCTCTTTGCCCTAATGATGGTTTCTGTTTTAGCTTCACTGCTCATTATCATCTTCTCTTTCAGCTTTGGGATAATAATTGGGGTATTGGTTTTTAACGCTGCTTTGTACGTAGCCCTGACCAGAATAAGCCATAACCCACAACTATTTCAGATGGCTAAAGCCTTCCCAAGAATAATCAGTAACAAAAGAAACTCTGGCTTTGATTATGAACAAGATTAATCTTTCAGCATATCAACCTATTACGGATATTCAAGACAATATCATATTTGCCAATAACGGCAATGTGGTAATATGCTATGAAGGAACATTACCAGAAATCTATTCCTTATCAGAAAAAGACTTTGAGGATATACACGGTGCCTGGTTTCAAGCCTTGAAATCTCTTCCAATTGGCACGGTAGTTCATAAACAGGATATATACCTAAAAAAGACCTATTCTTCAGAAGCACTTCCGAATACGACGTTTTTAGAAAAAGCGACACACGACCATTTCAAAGGGCGTAAGTATATGGAACATCGTAGCTTTCTGTTCTTTACACTCACTAAGAATAAAGCGCTGAACAATCCAAAATACGTCAACCCTTTTCGTAAAGTTTCCAAAGGGATTGTTCAACAATTAGATGACAACGTTAAGAGCTTCATAGGTTCTGTTGGCGATTCTATTTCTTTCATAAACAATAGTCGTAAAATGACTTTTGTTCCCCTTAATGCTGGCGAAATACAAAAACTTACAAATGGCTACTTCAATGGTTTCAATGAGGGGTTTGATACTGATATCATATTAGATAAAAAAAGCGTCAATATTGGCGAAAACTATTTTGATGCCCTGGCTATCAATAGCGAACTGTGCTTTGGCGAAAGTGTACAGAGTAGCAAGACCAATGAGAAATTCACTTCTGACGATTTTGTATTTCATCAGGGGTTTATTGATGGCTTAGGGCTTACGCTTAATGAAAACCACATTGTCAACCAAATTTTATATCTCGATGACAAACAGAAGTGGCGTAAGCTACTCGATAAGAAAATCGAAGAACTTAATAAAAGTTCCAACTTCGGCTCACAGAACAAAGTAGTCCTTGGTAAAATTCAACATATTCTAGACCAAATCAATGCCGATGACAATGCACGCGTTATCCGTGGCCATTTAAATATTGTGTATTGGGATAAAAACCCAGAAAATTTAAGTCGAATCGGTTCCAAAATAAAAACCGAGTTCAAAGAGCTGGATATCATTCCGTACTACCCTAGAGGAGAAGAACGCAAAAATTATATACTAAATAGTTACTGTTGTTTCTCTTCCAATTTTTCAAACAACGATTTATATGTTTCCGATTTAAAACACGCCTTATGCCTGTTCATCAACAACACCAATTACAAGTCTGATGTAACGGGAATCATCTTTAACGACCGTGAACATAATATCCCCGTTTTAAAAGATGTGTGGGACGAGCGTAAAAAGCGCATCAAGGCACGCAACTTTGCCATTTTCGCCCCAACGGGTGAGGGTAAATCGTTCTTGGCAAACAATATTCTGAGGCAATATTTTGAAAGTAATGTCCGCCTGGTCATAATTGACCTCGGCGGATCCTACACAAAATTTGCCAAACTCTATCCTGAGAAATATACCGTGCTTCGTTATGAAAGTGGAAAAAATCTCGGAATCAATCCTTTTTATATAAGTGATGCGAATGACTTGACACCTGAACGACTTGAAGATTTGTCAGTCTTTCTGTTTGAACTGTTCGCATCAGATTTAAAAGTTACAAAGGCACAATCGGTTTCGGTAAAAAAGATATTGTGCCACTATTACAACAATACTTCAGAAAATCATTCACTGGATGGTTTCTACAATTTTATAGAGCGGAATCAGAAAGACCTTCTGAATACCTTAAAAATCCACCCCGACTATTTCAATATTACAAGCTTTTTGCACGTAATGTCTGAATATGTCGGCGATGGTCTATATAGCTTCCTCTTCGAAGTAAGTGAAGACCAGACCTATAAAATTGAGGATAAACGACTGATTGTTTTTGAACTGGATGAAGTTAAGGACAACAAGGAAATCCTATCGGTAATGCTGAAGCTGATTAAATCCGCCATCCAAAGAACTATTTGGAAAAATAGGGCTGAAAAGGGCATCATCTTGTTCGATGAATTTGCAAAACAACTGAAGTTTGATAACGTACTTGAAAGTGTGGAATTCTACTATCAAGCCATCCGTAAACAGAATGGTGCTATTGGTATTATCCTTCAGTCCATCAATCAGCTTCCTAACAATTCAACATCAGCAAGTATTCTGGAAAATACACAAGTTATTTATAGCCTGAACAACGAAAAGGGTTATGCTGAATTGGTTAAAAGACTTAACCTCTCGAGCCACGATTTAAACCAATTAAAGTCTATCAAGAACAACCTTTCCGGACCACGGAAGTACACCGAAATGTTTATCAAAATCGGAAAGGAAAGTAACATATTTAGGCTTGAAGTTCCTATAGAAGTCTATGCGGCTTATTTGACTGATGGACAAGAAAACGAGGCCATAATGGCCATCTATAAAAAGACCAATGATATGGAATTGGCTATAAAAGAATTCACATCTAAAACATAATATTATGAAAACAAAAATCAAAACATTCTTGTTTGGGCTATTCTTAGCAATTGCCCTTTTATTGCCCAGCGATACTACCGCCCAGGGAATGCCAGTTTATGACAATACCAACTTTGTAAGCTTGGTAAAACAACTTATAGAATCAGGAAAGCAGACGGCTGAAATGATTAAGTCTGTAAAATTCCTAAAAGATGCTAAAGACGCTATAGAGAAAGTATCCAGCGTCGTTCAACAGTTAAGAGCAGTTGAGGAAATTGCACAAAACAATCAGCGCCTTATCAATGTAATGCAAAATGATTTGCAGGATATTTTAAACTCGCCTTACATCAAACCAGAAGAAGTAACACGAATTGCTGAATCATTCGATGCCATAGTCCAAAATTCTTTGGACACGGTTGATTTTATGAGCGAAATCTTATCCAGCGATAATCTAAAGATGTCCGATGCCGAACGAGCTGAAGTGTTGAAACAGAAGGAAAAGGAATCTAAGGAAATGGTTTCCACTATCAAAACAAAAACGAAACGCTATCGAGATATAATTTCCTTCAGAAAGATGCAAGATAAAATCAATAACCGAGAAACTGAGTATTAAAAAGAAATGTCAATCGGACTGGAATATATCGACACTGTTTTTCAAACGATACAGAATAGTAGCTTCTCGCAATATACCATTGCCGGAATGAAAACGCTTGCTGTGTTGTTTTTTCTCGTAAACATCCTGAAAAAATATAACGAAGGTATTGCGGATAAGGACGGTTACACTTGGGGGTTGAGCCCGGGGGAATTGACCAAAAACTTTGCTGTTGTTCTTTTGGTCATATTCTCAACACAGGTTTTGGGCTTTTTCGATAGCATCTTGGTTTCTATTGAAGCACAATATCGTGGTACAGCACCAGCTTTATTGCCGTTACAGATGCAGGACATTCCCATTGAGGAAGATGTAAGCATTATCGAGGTAGCACAAGCGGCAATGACCCTCTTATATGAAGCCTTGGTCACGCCCCTTTATGGATTCAAAATATTAGCTTTTATTATTGGCATTATACTATGGATTTTAGACCTGTTCATATATCCGCTATTTCTCGCTGAACGTTTTTTTCTACTGGGTATTATGCAGGCCTTTTTCCCATTAGTCATAAGCCTAGCAGTTTTTGAAAAATTCCGTTCGCTTGCCTATACGTTTTTCAAATTGTACGCTGCGGTCTATATGCTTGTGCCAGCCTTCTTCCTAGTTAACATATTTGTAAATGCGCTCTATACTGAAATCAATACGAATTTCTGGACTAACCTGTTTGGAACAGATGTTGGCCAGGGCTTTTTTGCACCTGTGGTTCAGCTTGGTTCAGTTGGATTCATTGTGTTTCTAAAGTTCAAATTATACAAGCGCGCCACATCATTTACCCTCAGATTATTTACCAGTTAATTCCAACGAAAATGAAAACACCCTATAAAAACATCTATGCAGTTTTAAAGTTGAACAGATTTATCGTGTTGACAGTTGTCATTTTTGCAATGCTATCTAGCACTTTTTCGCTTTGGATGGCATTTAAAACGAATAAGGAAGCACTCAATAGTGCCTTTGCCATAAATACTGATGGTAGTATTATTCCGCTCAAGCTCGTTACCCAAAAAGAAAATTTCAAGGTCGAGGCCTTAGCCCATTTAGACCTATTCCACAACTATTTCTATAATATCGATGCCAGTAACTATGAACGGAATCTTGAAAAAGCCCTTTGGTTGGGTAACAGTTCTGTTGATAATCTCTATCGCCAGAAAAAAGCGGATGGTGTCTATAACCGACTACTGCAATATTCATTAGTTCAAAAAGTACTGAGCATAGATTCACAAATCGAAGAACAAAACGGAACGTATGTTTTTAGAACGGTTACCATTTTTGAAATCAATAGAGGTTCAATAATTGACACCTACGAATTGGTTTCTAGCGGACACTTAATCCCAGTTGATAGGAACTTTCCAAATAATCCACACGGATTGTTGATTACAGACTATTTCGAGAACACCTTAAAGAAGATAAACAATGAAAGTTGAGCCGATAATCGGCATTTAAAAACTACAATTATGAAGATAGAAAAGAACAAAATTGTCTTTGCAGCTGTACTGGCTGTAATTTTCATATTCCTTATTTCCTATTCTATGATGGTTATGGGCGATGATGAAAATGAGAATAAAAACCTTAAACAGACCTTAGTACCAGATTTGGACGAAAACCAAAAAGAGTATGATTCAAAGTTGGATGCCATTAATGACTTAAAGGAAGTGCGCGAAAATAATGCGCCCAGCATCTACGATGAAAAACTTTTAGATTCCACAGGGATATACAATCCTGATTTGCCAGAACAAGAAAAAGAACGCATTGTGGATAGTATATACAATGCTGGTAAGATTCAATATTCTGAAAAGAAGTATAGAAACCTGGGGCAAAAGAAAGTCGCTCAAAACCACACGCAACAAATCGACTCAGCCGAACTAAAGCGGGAACAAAAAATACAAGCTAAAGAATTGGGGCTGGAACATCAACTATTCTTCGCCGCTTCGCCTAAGCCCAATGAAGTTTCGGTAATTGGCAATACAGATGAAACGATTTATGTAGTGGTTGATGGCGACCAGGTTGTTAAAGCGAATACCCGATTACGAATGCGCCTTACCAAATCAGCTACTATTAATGGTAAGCAGATGCCAAAGAATACACCCGTTTTTGGGTTTATCAGTTTTCAACCCAATCGTGCCTTGATTGAGATTGAAAACATAAAACATCATCCAACTAAACTTAAAGCATTCGATTTGTTAGATGGAAGCGAGGGCATATATGTCGAAAATAACTTTAGAGAAGAGGCAACTAGAGAAGTGCTTGATGATGTTATTGGTGATATTAATATTCCCAGTGTCCCACAAGTAGGCGGGCTTACACAAGTATTCAGACGTTCTAACAGAAGGGTAAAAGTAACCGTGCTGAACAATTACAAATTAATCCTAAAACCAAAATTATGAAAGCAATAATTTTAATAACGAGTTTATTTCTTTTCGCGTTAGCGCAAGCACAAACACATACAGCCCTCGACACCATTTACGCAAATGACACTAAAAATGTTGCGCTATTTTTTCCGGAACCAATACGCCAAGGCATAACCGGTTCGGATAATTTTGTATTTACTTATAATCGTGAAAAGGAACAATATTTTGGTCTTCTTCAAGCCAAACCTGGTAAGGAAAGTAATCTTCTGTTAATCAACAGAAATGGCTCAATTTTTTCGTATATTATAAGATATAAAAAGCAGCTATCAAAGCTCAATTATTTTATCCCGGTATCAAATAGTATTGGGAATGAAAAACCAATCGTAACCGATTCGATTCAGGTTGTTACTTCTGAGAAAAATATAGATAACAGAACCTACTATTATCAGAAATTCTGCTCCTATCTTCTTAACAGAAACCAGCGTGTTGGTCGGATTAAGAACCGAAATCAAGACATTGTCTTGATTGTTGAAAATGTTGTTTTTGATAAAGAAGAACTCTACTTTGTTATCCAGATTGAGAATAATTCTTCAATGGATTACGATTTGAATTTTTTGAACCTCTCAATAGAGGCCCGACAAACGGGGAAAAAGAAGTCCTTACAGAGTTTATATCAGGAGCCTATTTACAAGCACCATCTGCCTTCAAAAATTACAGAAGGTAAAACGGTAAGATTTGTTTATGTACTGCCCAAATTTTCATTATCCAGTGACCGTAGGGCAATTTTGGAATTGAATGAGAATGATGGCGAACGAAACATAAAACTGAATATATCTCATAGATATATTAATAACCCAAATTAATAATATTATGAAAAGATTACTTATCTGCTCACTTGTACTGTTATTTATTTCCTGTGCTGGAAATAATAAGATGTCCCACACCGAAACGGCACAAATTGTAGCCGAAAGTTTTTTCTCAAAAGATGAATCAGTTTTAAAAAAGCATACAACATCGGATGGATATGCCAGTTTAATCACAGTTCAAAATATGATACCCGATTCTGATAAGGATATTAAAGTAGAGATTTTGGACGAAGCCATTGAAGGTGAAATTGCTTGGGTAAAGTATAAAACGTCCTTTGATGGAAAGTCGGGTATCTTTAAGCTAGTCAAAGAAAATAACCAATGGAAAGTAACTAACAAAGGTCCGAGGGAAAAAGGGCCTTTTTAAAAAGAAGCTTTATTTTAATTTTTATCAAGGTTGATTTCCCAATAACCTCTAGTATCGCCGTGACGTATTAAAAATCCTTTATTCTTGATAGCTGTAATATGTTTTCCTACGGCAGATTCATTAATACCTAAAGCTTCAGCTATATCATTATATGTTATTGAAGGATTAGCTGCAATTAGTTTAAGTACTTCTTTTTGTCTTTTAGTTAGAGCTTCAGCTGCATCAATTGCACCACCTTTTACACTACCTATTACACTACCTATTACACCACCTTTTTGACTAGCTTCTTCATCATCAACTTTAACAGCAGTTTCGTTAGTTTCTTCTTTAACGGTAAAAGTCATTCTTAGGAAATTATCAGAAAAACTAAAACTTTCTTTTCCATAATGTCCTAAAATACGAGGAATACCAGAACCTAATTGTTCTACGAGTTCCAAATCCTTAAAAATTCGCATCAGTTCCTTATTGCGTGGAACTGAAAAGCCCTCAAAAAACTCTTGCTTGCTTAACCCTTCGGGCAAACCACCTGCCGATGTGATTTCAATTCTATCTGTAAAGATTTCAAACTTTGGGGTAATTTCATTTGTATAATCGTTATGTACAAAGGCATTAATGATGGCCTCTCGTAATGCAATGGGATTCCAAAGATTAGCCTGTTGCCTTTCCTTTGATGTAATTTTTGTCGCGGTTCTGTTCTCTATGGCAATTTTATCAATTACTTGTTTAGTAGCTTTTACCAAACATTCGTGACCGTACTCATTGCTTTCTATTAGGTCTGTTCGAGTTGTACCGGAATATTTGGCAACCTTAATGGAAGTATTGTTTTTATCCGCCAAAAGATAGGCGGCATAATTGAAAGCGCCATCTTCAGTTAGTAGTTCCAAATTCTTTGAAAACGCTTTACCGAGGGTATATCCCGACTCTTCGTAGTAAATTTTTAACTGGCTAAAGCTCAAATCCTGTTTGCCAGCTTTAATTTTGCTAATAGAATTCCGGGTACGTTTAGCAAAGAGCTCGTCAATCATTTTTTGAGGCATTGGTTCGGCTGCTGAACCTAAACGAATAAAACAACCTTTTTCACTCATCCCATATTTTTTAAGATGATATGGTTTTTCTGGACCGCTGGCCACAATGATTTTCAGGATGTTTTTACCGTCCTTTTGCTCGCTCACAATATCGAACAAACCGAGTGCCGAAGGACGGATATTGTTCTTTAGCCTATCCTTAATTTTTAACTGGTCACTATCAGCATCTACCAAACCGCAAACATTCTCGTTTTTGTCGATACCGATATAGAGAATGCCGCCCTCACGATAGTTCAAAAAAGCAATAATTTCTTTTTCAAGTCCATCGGAAAGTTCTCGTTTGTATTCTATGCGGTTGGTTTCTGGCATCTTAGTAGCAGTCTGTTTCTTCTATTTTATTAGCTCATAGTATTAGGCTAGATTTCTTTCTAAAATCAAATTTAAAAATGAAGTCGGTTGTAAAAAGTAATTTGGGTTTTCCTCCAACTTTTCCTTGATAAGGATAAGACCTCCATTTGTGTATGACTCCATTGTTTTAAGAATTAATTTGATTGCTTGACCTTCATCGAGTTCACCCTGCTCTAAATCTATCAAGTTTATATTTGTTTTTGCAATTAGTGCAATAAATATATTCTCTTGTAAATTCGTAAAATCCTTACGTGTAGAGATCGTTGTCTTACTTCCCCAATGCTGAATATGATGGCTAAAGTCTGTTTTCTTTTCATTATCAGGAATTGGACTATATTCATCGTTATAGAGACCTAGAAAAAAGGCGTAGGTATATAGTTCATAGTTAGTACTAAAATGCTTCCCTAAATTAATCTTCTTTTCGCCCTCGGCTCCAAACTTTTGAGAAAGTGAAGCAAACAAGTCTTTATGTACCTCACTGTATTTTGGAATTTTAGTTTTCCATTTTTCAAATAAATTATTCATCTTATAGTGTAATTACCTGTGAGTTAATTGTCTTCAAATTATTTGGGTCAAACGGCCTTTCTAGTTTTACCCAAAAAGCTTTATCTCTTCTAACGCTCTCAAATTCTTTTTTTATTGAAAGTGCTTTCGTCGTTCTATCGGTATTAAGAAAATCTTTAATCAGCAGTATTTTTTGATTTTCGGTTTCAAAAATTAAGTTCAAGAACTGGGCAGTTTTATTTTCACCAAATGATGATGTAGGCGCATCGAAAATCATCGGGAAATTTTCTTCTTTTGTCTCTGTAGCCAATTCTGATATAGCAAAAAGAATTGAGATGTGCATTGATGTTAGCAGCGATTGATTTGGCTTATAAAAAACTCTTCCATCCTCTTGCAACTCAACTTCAACTATAGTTCGACTAACTTTATTCCGCCTTGTAAATACAATTGTGCCAGTAAAAGCATCAATGTTGATTTTCTTGAAAAAGTTATTAGACTTGGTTTGTAGCTTCTCAATAAACTCATCAAACTTTTTTTCCTTGGTATCAAAAAAGATTGTTTCAATATCTCGTAAAATATTTCTTGTCTTAATCAAGAATGAATTTGCAGAGTCCGTGTCAATTTTGTCTTTTTCCCCTTTCTTTATTTTCAATTGAGCTTCAAGCTTATCATATTCTGATGTGTATCTAAGTTGGTCCCGATTTCGGTTTTTTAAATCTTCTTGCCACGAATTGTAATTTTTAAGTACATCTATTAGTTTTTCCTCTGCGATGCTAGAATTACCCAAAATTCTCTCTCTTTCTGATTTTTCTTTCTCTAACTGCTCACTGAGTTCTTCGATCTCTTTTTTTCTATCGTCATTAAACTCAAAGAGTTCTTTAATCCTTGTTCTTATAGATCGTAGATTTTTCAAATTATCTTCGTGGCTAATGCTCAAGTTTTCCAGTCTATTTGTATAATCCAACTTAAAAAGTGGCTCATCTTTTTCATCTTCTGTTTCATCGGAAACTTGACTTTCTAGATATTTCTTTAGTCTTTTCATCATAAATTCATAGGCGTCAGAACCCTTTTTTGCTTCACGATTACATACTTTGCATATTTCATCGCTAAGCATCTCTTCCATATGAGCCTTTGAAGGTACTCCGGTAGGAAGTGGAACCGCATTATTAAGCAAATCTGCTTTTGCTTTTTTCTCACCAAGTTTAATTCCCTTTTCTTTGTCAAATTCAGATTGAAGTTCCCTACGTTTTTTGCTATGCTCAGACACCTTTTCAGCAAACTCTTTATGATAGGGTTCAAAATTGACTAGAATCCAATTTTCATCAAATAGGGATGTAGTGTAATTTTCGTCTATATTACTATTAAGATTGGAAATTTTTTGTTCTATATCTTTTATCCTCTTATTCAGCGTTTCTAAAGCATCTGCGTTCTTGACGTGACTTTCTGCTAGTTGTAAATTCCCTTCAATTTTCCTAATTTCTTCATCAGTAGAATTTAAATGGACTTCGTATTTGGCTTTCTCTTTTTCAAGAAGCGAAATTTCTCCCTCAAGTTTCTTGTAAAGATTTGCATTTTTCTTGTCAAGTTTCGCAGAATCTTCTACTGCTTTTTCAGCTTTTTCCCTAAGAAAAGTACCTTTCTCTGAATATTTATCGTAGTGTTTTGCTTCTGAAAATAAGTTGATAAGGTTGACTAAGGCATTATCACTTTCGAAAATATTTAAATCAGCTTCACCTTTAAACATTGAATATTTTCGAATTTGAAAAGGAAATACCCTATCGAGAAGATCTGCTCCATCAACTTGACTTCTTTCACCCAGACTATTTTCTTCTATACCCTCAATCATAAAGCTCAACGTTGAACACTGATTTTCTTTTTCCTTTTTAGCAACAAACGATCTTGTTATTATTTTGCTATCGCCGTACTGTTCAACAGTCATTGAAACTCTCACCCTAAAGCTTTCGCCAATTTCAGTTTCACTTAATTTCTTTGCAGAAACAAGTAATTCAAGATCTTCATTCTCCCCATTGAATAACCAATCTACAGCCTCAAAAAATTTTGTTTTGCCTTCTCCGTTTTCACCAAGAATTATATTCAACCCTTCTGACAACACAAAGGGATTAGTGTCATAGTAACATAGGTAATTGTCTATTTGGATTTTTTTGATAATCATAAGGCCTCGTTTAGAAATTGTGTGACTTGATTCCTTAAAACTGAGTCCGTAACAGGTGAAGTGCCATCTAATCCTTCTACTATTAAAGCAACTGCTTTTACAATCGGCTTGTCTGAATTTAGAGCTTCCCTTACTGTTGTTGGTAAATCTGTTTTATCAAATTCATATTTGGATTCAAGTAGGTCGTGGTTTAAAAAACTTTTGAGTATAGTATCTTTTCTTGCCATAAGAGTAATGTTATAAATCGTTCAAGTTTAAATTATAGTAGTCTAAAACATTTTTTAATGTTTGATAGGTGTCAGACTTATTCATCGCTAAATTGGCGAAATCAACAACTCTCTCAAGTTCTTTCCTTACTAATCCTTTTTCCATCTCAAAAGTATTTTCTTCAGAGCCAACCTCAGGGACTACTACTAAATCGTGAATTGTTGCGTGTGTTTTATCATCGTGTAAGCGTAAAACCCTTCCTCTACGCTGAATAAATTGTCTTGGATTTCCTGTACTAGCACAAAATATCGCTAGCTCTGAGCGTGGAACATCTACACCCTCATCCAAACACTTCATTGATGTTAATACGTGAGTATTACCAGATTCAAAACTCTTTAATATGTCTTCACGATTAATAGAATTAGAAGTGAATTGCTTTACCATAATAGAGTCGTCCGTTTGACTAACAGCTTTTGTGTACTCATTTATCAACCTATTTTCATCTTCCGTTTCAACACTAAAATCTACATTTTCAAAATTTGATTCCACTCCCTCCGGGACATAAACCAATGTATATTTTAGATTTCCGCGCTTATTATATTCATCGTTTAGGATGTTTTTGAAAGCATTTAATTTATTAGCTGCTTTGTGAATGATTCTTTTTCTTTGAAGAAGTAACCTCTCGATTTCTGGACTGCTTTTGAAGGCACCTGTTTCTTTGTCAAACATTCCCATTCGCAATAATTGCAGGGATAATTTCCTATACTCCTCCAATTCCCGAGAGGTAAGTTTAACAACGTGCGGGTAATAAGTATAATTGCACAACCATCCTATTTGTAGGGCTTCTTCCATAGAATATGAAACTATGTAAGGCGGTTCGTCATTAAAAAATTCTTGAATGGCATTATTTCCAAGTTCATCAAACTTTCTATGTGGTGTGGCAGACAGCCCTATTCTCTTCTCTAAATGTACGGTTGGTAAAATTCTCAGAAGGCCTTGTGAACCCAGGTTATGGGTCTCGTCTGCTATTAAAATGGTATCATTTGGAAGTTGGGTAAAATAGCTCTGAAACTTCTTTCTCGGCAAGGACGCATATGTAACAATGACAATAAAGGATGTTTCAATAAGTTTTGATGCTGTGTTGAAGAAAGCAAGGTTATTGTCCCAATTTTCCTTAGAGCTTACAGTAATAATATTTTTGAAGTTAAACTTGGTACATTCCTTTTTCCACTGCTCTACTAACGCAGTAGTGGGCACTGTTATAATGGCTCTATAGACATTTGTTCTTTTGTATTCATTCAAAAGGCAGTTAAGAGAAGTGATTGTTTTTCCTGTCCCTGTTGCCATTGCAAAAACTCCTTTGTGATTATTCGAAACCCATTCATTATATGCATTAATCTGGTATTCTCTAGGGCCTTCTTTATAAGGGAATTTAGGTGTCCTGCGAATTATGTCTATTTGATTGAAAAGTTTTGTAATCGTTCTTTTTAGTTTAGGATTTGAGATGAGACTTCTCTTCTTTTTTAAAAGTTGTTCTTCTTGAACAAGTAATTCATTGATATCCTTTTTACCAAACTTATCCTTAAGTACGACTTCTATATCATCCACGGGGATATACTCTACGTCTTCATCCTTTTCAGAAAAATAGGCATCAATCAATTTCCGTTGTTTTTTAATTAAGGTGTTTGATCTTCCATTTTCCCAACTCAGAAAAGCTTCTAGTTCCTCTAAATTTTCTGATAATCCATAAAGGGTAAAATTGCAGGATGCCTTATATCCTACCGAATCTTGCCCATCACTAAAAACTCCAGACTTATAATGGGCTATTCCTTTTCCATTTTTCGGTTTAATCACTTTGATTTCAATTCGCTTTTCAGAAATGAGATAAGTTAGACACTCAAAAAAGTGAGTATCATATTCGTCCAAAACTTTTCCTAAGGAAACAACATCCATCAAATCAAAAACCTTTCCTTGAGGTTCATTACTTGCTTTTGTTATGGCTTCTTTGTCTTTTGAAGAAAGCAAATGGTTTATAACCATTTTCATTTTACCACCTTTACTGATGAAAGTGGCAAAGCCAACCGAAAGCAGGTTAATAGCAGAAGAGCTGAAATAACCAAGTAGTAGGTTAAACTCATTACTATTGGCTAACCCATCTAAGTAAAATTGTAGTGGCTCATTTTCCGAACCTGTTTTATAATCTCGATCTTTTGACCATTCGCAGTCTTTAAGCATATTTTGATTGAGGTTCAGTTAGTTTTCTTATGGTCTCAACAACTAGTTTTACATCTTCAATTGTGTTATATTTTCCCAAGGAAAAACGTAATGAAGCAAGTGCATCATCATTACTAAGCCCCATCGATTTTAGAACGTGAGAAGGCTCGAAAATAGCTGATGAACAAGCCGAACCATTTGATACTGCAATGTTCCTCATTCTACCAATTAGCACATTAGCATCTTGTTCTTTGAAGCATATATTAGTTGTATTATAAATTCTTTTAATTGAATCGCCATTTAAAGCTGTATTAGGCATCCTTAACAATTCATATTCCAATTTATCTCTCAATTCAGAAATGATAGTGGCATCCTTTTTCATTTCCCAACCAGAAATTTCACAGGCTTTAGCTAAAGCAATAATCCCAGGTACATTTAGTGTTCCACTTCTTAAACCCATTTCGTGACCACCACCGTGTGTTTGAGGTGTGAGATTTACTCGCTTATCGCTTTTCCTTACATATAAAGCTCCGATGCCTTTTGGGGCGTACATTTTATGTCCACTGAAACAAAGCAAGTCTATATCTAATTCTTTAACATCTACTTCCATTTTTCCAACGGCTTGGGTAGCATCTGTCATAATTAGCACTCCTCTTTCGTGGGCTATCTCAGCAATTTTTTTGATAGGTTGAATAACTCCTGTCTCATTATTGACATACATAACCGAAACAAGTATTGTTTCAGGTCTGATTGATTTTTCCAAGAGCTCCAAACTCAACAAGCCATTTTCTTCAACTGGTAAATTAGTTACCTCAAAACCTTTTCTTTCCAAATCTCCACAGGTGTCTAAAACTGCTTTATGTTCGGTCGAAACAGTAATAATATGGTTTCCCTTGTCTTTGTAACTCTCCGCTATTCCTTTCAGTGCGAGATTGATTGCTTCTGTGGCTCCACTTGTGAAGATAACTTCATTGGGTTCCGAATTTATAAATTCGGCAATTTGATTTCTGGCTTGTTTAACTTTTTCATTTATGATTTGACCGAAATAATGAGTACTGCTTGAGTTTCCAAATCTATCTTTTAAATAAGCCAACATTGCATCTACTACCCTAGGATCGACTGGGGTAGTAGAATTGTAATCTAGGTATGATATGTTCTGTTTTTGATTCAATCAGATTTCCAATATAATGTTCAATAGTTCTTAATAATATTAAAAACGGAAGCAATACTTCCTTAGCTTCTTACAATCTCAACTCTTCCATTTTAATTAAGTTTTTTCACTTATTCATTTGAAAATTAAATGAAACAAGCAGCACATCCTTCGTTCTCATCATCACCTAAGATATCAACCAAATAAGGGGATTTGACTTTAGATTTTCTTTCCATCCTTTTTATATATTCCTCTTTTATCTTTTCCATTCTTTCAGGTTGTATCAATTCTTCTAAACTTTCATTTTGTCCCCACGTATAACCATCCTTCTCATACTCCATTGCTTTCTTATATAATTCAGGGTGTTGTTCATATAACCAAACCCATTCGATTTTTTGCTGGAAAAAGCAGAAGAAACATCCTGAACGGCTTCGAGCATATTTGCCTTTTTTACCATTAACTTCAAATTCAATCTTATTATAATAGCCAGGAACACCCACACCACTTTCTTCTAAAATCCTAAAAATATCAGCTTTAACTAATACTTCGTCATTATCCAATAGCGGAAACACTTCTTCTTTTGCCAAAGGATAATCTGTTGTTTTCAAAAAATCAAAAACTAAGTGATTAAAAGCCTTTACGTTTGAGTCTAGCAATACATTGAGTTTCTGATCAAGGGTAAATTGAGGACTTACCTTTTGTGATAGGGTCTGAAAAACCTTTTCTTGATTTTGACCAAAATCTATATTCTTGGACATTGAAACTAGTTGCTCAATATTTTGATTGGACAACATCCTTTTTACAACATCCTTACTCCAAATATTTTTACGAAAAGGAAATACTGACTGAATATTTTTCTTAGTAGAGATATAACCTTCTCTCTCTTCATCACCCCTAATACCAACGTATGAAACTACTGGGTCATCACCAACATATTTCTCAAAAGGTGCTAATTTCAATTGTTTTGTACACCAGCGTGCATTGGATGAGGGCAAGAAACCACCATACATTTTTAGAAAATGATCGAATGGATCTTCGGAACTTTTTTCTGCCCCCTGTAAAAGATTAATTTTTACACCGAGATAGACTTCTAAATTTCTTATTAATTGGTATGTTTCTTCCAATTCTTTTCCAGTATCACAGGAATAAAATTCCAAGTCAATGGATGGATATTTAGTCTTAACATAAATAGCCAAAGCGGCACTGTCCTTGCCTCCCGATATACCTAATACGTGTCTTGTTTTACTCATTGTAATAATTCTTTTAACAGATTCAATACAGCCGCTATATTAGAAGTATTGTCCTTGCCAAGTTTATTCTTCAACTCGTCTTTCAATTGCTCTATCTCTTTGTTCTTACTTTTGGGCATTCTGACTACCTTCGGGTCAATCTTGCTGAAGAAAGAATCAATTTTAACTCCAATTACTTCCTCTTTACTCTCGTCTATATCTGTTTCAGAAATTTTCGTTAAGCTATCTAAATCTAAAATCATTGACTTAAACTTCTCATATAGTAAAATCTCATCTTCATCAGAAAACCTTTCAAGAGTTTTACCCATAATTGCCTGTCCAATACTATTTAACCAAGCTTTCTTGTCATCCAATGGCGAGTCAAGACGCTGAATAAATGCTTTTTGATTCTTTAAAAGCATATGTTTTTTTAAACCTGAAAATCGTTTTTGAAGAGATTGTCTATATTGCTCAAATTCAGTTTTACTGCCAACAAACTCATTAACTATAAACTCTTCGAATCTATTAAGAAGACCATCGTATGCTGTTCTTAATTCCTTAACCGCATTTTGAAGATTTACTGTGTAATTTTGAAGTTTGGACTTATCCTTTTGCAAAGTATTTAAAGTAATTCCTAGAGCACTAGGAAAGGCTTCAAAGAAAGTTTTTTCAGGGTCTTTACTGTTGGCGATAGCTTTACGTATCTTCTTTGCTGAAGAAGATAATCTTTTGGTATTTTTACTGTATTCTGGTAATTGTTTGTAAAAAACAATAAATGGCTTAATAGTTTCAATAAAAGATTCGTTATCAAACTTTTTCTGGGTTCCAATATCAAGAAAAGTACGATAGCTGTTGAAGATGTCTAATTTAACACCCTCTATGTCAAAGGCTTTTATGGAATACTTGTCCGGATATTTAGCAATTAACTCAAGATTTTCTTCGGAAAGGTCCGGTATATAGCTATCATCGTTAAAAATTGCAAAATCATCGCGCTTTAAAAATAGAAAAGTAGGAATCCAAAAATCAATAAATCCTTGCTTTAGTTTAAAAGGTCTTCTACCTAAAATATCGGCCAATTCTGAAATCCTGAGTTGCTCAGATTTGGCACTTTCTATAAAATCTTCAGAAGCTCTCCATAATTTATTGAACGAAGAGTTTTCATCAATGCTCACTACCCCTGTTGAGTTCTCTCTTACTGGTGAAATGCCATTTTCTTTTAATAACGACAGGTAAATAGTTTTTTCCGGCGGGAATTTAGAATCATCGAAGCCTAAATTCTCTTGATCCCAGCAATTTGTTAAGGCTCTGAAATAATTTCTTTTTGCTGTGTGAATTGAAGAAGAAATCTTATGCTTATTAACCAATTCATTTTTAAATAAAGGCGTTGCGTCATATACCAAACTGCAAACTTGAGAGAGTAGTTTATTAAAGTCCTTCTTATCACCGATAGTTTTTTCTTCTCCATTGAAATACCACTTTACTTCTTTGCCTCCTGAATATATACTATCTGTTATATAATGATTAAGTAGCCTTATTTGTGATTCTACGATATTTTCAAGCTCCCTCTTGGCAACCTTGTCATCTTTGTTCTCCTCTATGACTTTCTGAATTTTTTCTATCTCAAATAGCAAATTTTTTATCTCCGCAGAATTCTTGAAAAAGCAATAAATTATAGCCTCTTCTTGAAGTTTGGATTTATTTTTAATATCACTTTCTTTCAGCTTACTGTTAAAGACAAGATTTATGAAACCATCAACTTCCCCGAAGGGTATTTCCTGAATTGGATAGTCAGAAATAACAAACTCAAAATATCTTGGGGTGCCTGTTATAAAAGAATACTGTTTTGCAAATACAGGACTAAAGAGGAAATGCCTATTCAAAAGTGTAGTTATATCAACTACTTCTGAAATTTTATTTCCTGCTTCTATTAAGGCATTGTGTATATCTAAATCCGTTCCCTCGAACAAAATAAATCTTTTGGAATGCTCGCGGTAACGAATAATGTTTTTTGTTTCTAGATTTTTAATTACGATTTTTGAGTTAGTGACACCACAAGCAATTTTTAAGTAATCAATTAAAAAATTCAAATCTAAGACTGAACCACTAGCAGAAAAAATGTTTAAAAGGCCGATTACTTTAACGGTCTTGATGTAGTTGTTGATATCAAGATCAAATGCTCTTTCGACTTCTTCAATGGCAGAGCGAATAGAACCCCAAGCAGAAAAGTCGGGATTATACCTTGATATTAAAAACGAATAAAAATTAAAGTTTAAATAGTCATAAACATTGGACAAATTGTAAAAAGGATTTTCACGCTTATCAAATTTTGACAGACCGGTATGATCTGAAGATTCAAGAAAGGAAAACAATGACCTTTCATTTTGACCATATTTTTGAAGAGAAAGTGTAAGAATATTTGCCGAAAGAATATCTAATGGATATAGCTTTGAAGCAATATCCTTCAAAAAATCTGTATTGAAGTTGAATGCTTTCGTTTCAGTTGTTAATGTCAAGCACTTCTCAATATCTTGAGCTGATGTACTTGCATCAAATTTTTCAATAAGATGCTCTGATGCCAAAAACAATAGTTGCTCAACAGGCTCATTAAAAGTTATTTCACGAAAACGACCTTTGATTTTAGTCCATTCTTGTTGCTGTGTTTTACTTAAAGAATAAGCATAGGATTCTAGACTTTGGTGAACTGTTGTAATCAGTACAATGTTATGTTTTGGATTGTTGCAAAATTCTGCAAGTTGTTGAACAAAATACAGTTCCCTTTCAGGGTTATTTCTTGTAGCATATTCCAAAAACTTTCCAAACTCATCAACCAAAATAAATAAGACCTTGTTTTGGTCGCCCAAAGAATGGTATCTATTAAATATCTCAGAAAGTATATTTTCCTGTTGGTTTTTTTGAGATACAACATCGAATGTATCTTTAAATTGTTCTATAATCGACGTGTAAGAACCAATTATTTTAACAAAATCAAAATTAGGATTGCTTATAAAATTTGGGTCGAAATAACGTTTTTCCCCTCTTACGCTTTGTTCAAAGGCCAACAGGAAAGATGACTTACCGGTACCATAAGTTCCTACAACATTAAAAGAACGAATTCCCTTTTTAAAATCATTGACTATTTGACTAACAACTTGTTTTGCATTAGGCGTAGGGATATAATTAAAGTCCCTGTCAGTGTCTCTAATAATATTAACCGATGTTGTGAAATTATTTGCCATAATATTTATCTAATACCTTGAATGCTTCAACCTTATTTTTGAATTGCAACTCTTTTATTCCCGCTTGGTCTGTAAAGGTTATCCCGTCAAATTCACTGACTATTTCAGAAATTTTATTCATCAAGCCCAAACGATTCAATGCAAAAATTGACCCTGGGCTATTGATATTAAACTCTAGAGAATTTAAACTGATGGAACTTCCGTAATCTTCATTTTGAAGAATTGCATAGAGCACGACAAATTCAGATAGGTTGTCTCTTTCGCTATTCTCGATATAAAATTGTTCCTCTTTTCCTTTTCCTGTTGTACTCAACAATTCGATTTCTGATAGTATTCCCGTAAAACTGTCCTCTATATTCTTCCCTTTAGATTCATTTTTGTACAAATTCGTAAAGACATTAAAATCTTTAGCAACAGTATTTTCATTGAAGTTGAAATCTTTATCACCTTCAGCAATCCTCTTCAAATAATTGACGTATGTCTCTTTATTAAAAAAGAGCTTCTCTTTTCTGAATTCATTGAAGACAATACTATATATAGAAGCAAATTGGGTTTTTACTAAGTTATAGTGCAAAAGCCATAAACTTGCTTCATCTTCCAAAAATGGGTCATAGCCAATGTTATCATCAAATAACTTATTCCCAAAATCAGTCGGTGAATCATTATTGTCCACAATGTTGAATGCCTTAAGCCAAAAACGAATTGAAGAAACCATATTTTTACCAACTCCAAGTTGGACGACGGCATCTTCATCATTAAAGCTTTTATTTTCAACTACATAATCGTACCCCTTTTTTAACCACAGCTGTCGACACTGAAAAGAATCGTGTCCAGAAAAAGTATATTTTATATTTTGCGAACCCAAATTTTTATGCTTGTTGTTTATTGCTCATATCTTTGTGATTTGACCACCAGTAAATCCAAAAAAAGCCAGAAATTTTTAGTTTCTAGCTAATTTACATCTTCAAACCCTTAAAATCTTTTACTCGATTGATTAAAAAGTTTAGGCAAATTTCAAACCTCTAAATCTAAAATTCTGGCTAAAATTCAAATCATTCAATGAGTGTTTCTGCCGATAATTAAATCATTTTGAAGTGTTAAATTTAACATAAATCACAAAAGTGTAAATCTACAAAGAATTGATTCCGTTACCAAGTTTTTGAGGTTCAACTTTAACTAAAAATTAGACTAATCTTTGTATGCCTCTTATAACCTTGAACAGGTGATAAATTTCTGTGTAATCCTAAATAATTTTCTTCAATCTTCCTTACCTACAAATTTGATGTGGTCTTTAGATGTTAATACTTTTGGAAACTTTGGGATTAAATCTTGATTTCTAGACAGTCTCATTTCAATATCATCCCTATTCCACCAAGAAGTCCAAATTCCCTTAGAATGTAGCGATTCTAACTTTTCTGTAAGTGCTAAGGAAATTTGGGTATTTACCGCTAAAAAAAAGCCGTGAGAATTATGAGTTTCTACAGTATCTCGCATATCCAAAACTTTTCCTTTTCCAATTGTAGATTTTCCTGATTTACATTGCCCTACTACCTTGATCAACTTTTTTGGTGGTGTGATATCGGACATATTTTCATTAATTACATTCCACTCAATGATTAAATCTCTACCTTTATCACCTTGATTAATAGGTGCTGGTCTTCTAACACTTTTTACTTCAGGTTCCCGTTCCAACAGAGCCTTAACTAAAAGTTCGAATTGGTCTGGACACACCTTTTCTTTCCAAATAAATTGTGATATCGGAAAAAGGAGTTCTGATTCTCTATTATGACGCTGTCTTATGAGTTCTCTCTCTTTTTTATACTCATCAAATCCACAAATTCTGCCTAGTGCAATAACATAATCTTCCATTACCGCAACAAGCATATTTTCCATAGGAATAACCGGGTATTCCCTTAATTTACTATTCTTATTGATTTTTTTAAAGAACTCGTCTATTTCAGATTTGGTGTCATCTTGGACAAAGTTTTTTATATTATCGCTGAGCACAAACGTACCATTCTCCCCTGTCAACTGTTCTGTTTTATCTGTAGACCAATCTCTCACTGTAGTTAAAAACTTTGATAGACTACTTGATTTTATCATTGAGACTTCCTCTTCTATATCGTAGAAATATACCCATTCTGGTCGCTCACGCTCGCCATAGTTGTTTCGACTAGATATACTATGCAAATCTGAGAACAAAGCTTCGATATCTTCGAGTGAGTAAGTGTAATTTGAATTATTAATATTTTCAGCTTTCATACATTTGTCACAAGGACAACCTGCAAAATACCATAAACTCTCGCGCCATATTGCGACCATTATTATGATTTCCTCGACCACTTCAAAGAGGTGCTCAGCGGTCAAAATTCCGTGTAAAATTGGGGTTTGAACAGGAACTAAATACCTTCCCCAAATTTCATCAGGTACAACTGGATGAGCTATATCAAATTGCGCACAAGAGATTCCTGCTTTATAGAATCTTAAAAAAGAAGTAAACATTAGACTTAAAATGACGTGCGCATCAGATCTGTCGCCTGAGTAAAAAACATCGTGAGTTCTTTGCAGAAAATGAAATGATAAATTATAACACTCATCTAACTGAAGAAAAAGAGTGATGCCCGAGGATTGGTCAGTAAATATCCTGAAATAATTTTCTTCTGCAATTTCAATTGTTAAGTGATGTTTTTTACATAGTTCTTCAACAATTTCTTTAAGTTTTAGTATTTCTTCAGTGTTCTCTATTTTCATTTAAAGGATTGACATATAATATGATTTAAAACTCATTTTACCTATCCTACAATATAATATTATTCTGTTAATGAGATGAAACCCACAATATTGGTTACGTAAATATGGATCTCGCCTCCTCATAAACTCGCTCAAAATTCTCTTCTAAATCAACCTGAGAAAATTGCTTCGATTCCTTTGGTAACTCTCGTTGAATGTTAGCCAATTTAAACTGAACTCTCTTATCCTTGCCATCAGCATAAGTAATAAACTCACCTTGTTTTAATCTGAAAAAAACGTCAGCTCTTATCTTTGGAATTTCCTTTTCTCCAGTCGTAATACGTGTATCAAAATCAAGATTATGCCCACGACTAATACTTTTAGTTGGGTCTTTGATAATTTCAAAAAAACGTTCGTAATATTTGGCGGTGTCTGGGTCATTGACTTTACCAAAAAACTGATAAGAAAGATTGCTTAAAATCGCTTTACTCGCCTTGTCACCATACATCATATCGTTCTGAATTTTGTCTTGCATCACATAAATAGT